>Ga0208645_1000737_pt1 | contig 32504 bp, 23 predicted proteins | sample VirMetDEL_Sep_01_FD_184519 | JGI IMG/M metagenome (GOLD analysis project Ga0208645, IMG submission 184519) | Aqueous microbial communities from the Delaware River and Bay under freshwater to marine salinity gradient to study organic matter... | ecosystem: Environmental > Aquatic > Marine >... | reverse complement strand
CCACTTCACGAATTTGGTGCCCAGGAGAAGACTCGAACTTCCACGACCGTTAAGTCACTGATACCTGAAACCAGCGCGTCTACCAATTCCGCCACCTGGGCACAGAAACCGATGAATCATCATCTGCTTCGTGTTACAACGTCTGCTCGACGCTGTGGGCGCGAACTATACGGGCGGGCATTTACCTTGTAAACCCCTGACCCCAAAAAAATTATTGTCACCGGAAAAGCTGCCCCGGATGCCTTTTTCGCGCTTCAATAGGCATATGGCATACACCTTTATACATAAGCACAGGTAATCCTCTTTACATGGCCGATTGGCAATCCCTCGATCCCGAGGCCGCCCGCGAGGCGGAAAAATACGACAACCCTATCCCCAGCCGTGAGCTGATTCTTTCGCATCTGGCCGAGCGCGGTGCGCCTGCCAGTCGTGAGCAACTGGTCGAAGAGTTCGGTTTGCATACCGAAGATCAGCTCGAAGCCCTGCGACGCCGACTGCGCGCAATGGAGCGCGACGGTCAGCTGATCTATACCCGCCGTGGCACTTACGCCCCGGTGGACAAGCTCGATCTGATCTGCGGTCGCATCAGCGGTCACCGCGACGGCTTTGGCTTCCTGGTGCCGGATGACGGCAGTGACGACCTGTTCCTCAGCCCGGCGCAGATGCGCCTGGTGTTCGATCGTGACCGTGCGCTGGTGCGCGTGGCCGGTTTCGACCGTCGCGGCCGCCGTGAAGGCGGCATCGTCGAAGTGATCGAGCGTGCGCATGAGAGCATCGTTGGCCGTTACTACGAAGAGAACGGCATTGGCTTCGTCGTCGCCGACAACCCCAAGATCCAGCAGGAAGTGCTGGTCACGCCGGGCCGTACTGCCGGTGCGCGTATCGGCCAGTTCGTCGAAATCAAGATCACCCACTGGCCTACGCAGCGCTTCCAGCCGCAGGGCGACATCGTTGAGGTGATCGGCAATTACATGGCGCCGGGTATGGAGATCGACGTGGCGCTGCGTAGCTACGACATCCCGCACGTCTGGCCCGAAGCGGTGGTCAAGGAAGCGCGCAAGCTCAAGCCCGAAGTGGATGAGAAGGACAAGGAGAAGCGCGTCGACCTGCGCCATCTGCCTTTCGTCACCATCGACGGTGAAGACGCCCGCGACTTCGATGACGCCGTGTACTGCGAGAAGAACAGCAGCCGTTGGAAGCTGTTCTCCGGTGGCTGGAAACTCTACGTGGCCATCGCCGACGTCTCGCACTACGTCAAGGTCGGCTCGGCGCTGGATGCCGAGGCGGTCGAGCGTGGCAACTCGGTGTACTTCCCCGAGCGCGTCGTGCCGATGCTGCCGGAGGAGCTGTCCAACGGCCTGTGCTCGCTCAATCCGCACGTCGATCGCCTGGCCATGGTCTGCGAAATGACCATGTCCAAGAGCGGCCAGATGGTCGACTACAAGTTCTACGAGGCGGTGATCCACTCCCACGCACGTCTGACCTACAACAAGGTCAGCCTGATGCTGGAAGATCCCAAGAGCAGCGAGGGCAAGTCCCTGCGCAGCGAGTACAAGGAAGTCCTGCCGCACCTCAATCAGCTCTATGCGCTGTATCAGGTGCTGGTCGCAGCCCGTCACGAGCGTGGCGCCATCGACTTCGAGACGCAAGAAACACGCATCGTCTTCGGCACCGACCGCAAGATCGACGAAATCCGTCCGACCCAGCGTAATGACGCGCACAAGCTGATCGAAGAGTGCATGTTGGCCGCCAACGTGGCCACCGCGCGTTTCATGCAGGATCACGAGATTCCGTCGCTGTACCGCGTGCACGATGGCCCGCCGCCGGAGCGACTGGAGAAACTCAAGGCCTTCCTCGGCGAGCTGGGACTGTCGCTGCAGCGTGGCAAGTCCAAGGACGGTCCGTCGCCCAAGGACTACCAGCGCCTGCTGGAAAGCATCCGTGAGCGCCCGGACTATCACCTGATCCAGACCGTGATGCTGCGTTCGCTGAGTCAGGCGGTGTACAGCGCGCAGAACGAAGGGCACTTCGGTCTCAATTACGAGGCGTATACCCACTTCACCTCGCCGATCCGTCGCTACCCTGACCTGTTGGTGCATCGCGCCATTCGCAGCGTGGTCCGCTCCAAGCGCGACACCAAGCATGTGGAGCGTGCCGGCGCGGCGATCATGCCCAAGGCGCGCATCTATCCGTACGACGAGGCGACCCTGGAAAAACTCGGCGAGCAATGTTCGATGACCGAGCGCCGTGCCGACGAGGCGACGCGTGACGTGGTCAACTGGCTCAAGTGCGAGTTCATGCAGGATCGCGTCGGTGAGACCTTCGCCGGTGTGATCACTGCAGTGACCGGCTTCGGCATCTTCGTCGAGCTGCGCGACATCTATGTCGAGGGCCTGGTACACGTGACCGCGCTGCCGGCCGACTACTACCACTTCGATCCGGTTCACCATCGCCTGTCTGGCGAGCGCAGTGGCCGCAGCTTCCGCCTTGGCGACAGCGTCGAGGTCAAGGTCATGCGCGTCGACCTGGACGAGCGCAAGATCGATTTCGAGCTGAGTCAGGACAAGGCCGGCAAGGGTGATGATGCGCGTCGTGGCGGTAAGCCGAGCGGTATGGGTAATACCGACGTGCAGAAGAGCCGGGACGTGAAGAAGGCGCTGTTGGCTGGCGCCAAGGCTGGCAAGGGTGCAAGTGGCAAAGGTGCTGCCGGGAAATCGGCGAGCAAGCCGGCCGGCGGTTCGCGCAAAGGCGCCGGACGTAGCGACAGCGCCCCACCACCTGCTGGTAAGCCGCGCAAGCGTAAGGCCAAGTCATGAGTGATCTGGAAAAGATCTACGGCGTGCATGCTGTAGAAGCCTTGCTGCGTCATCACCCCAAGCGGGTGAAGCAGGTCTGGCTGGCCGATGGTCGCAGTGATCCTCGGGTGCAACCCTTGCTGGAGCTGGCTGCGCAGTCTCGCGTAAAAGTGGGGCAGTGCGAGCGCCGCGAGATGGATGCCTGGGTCGAGGGCGTGCACCAGGGTGTGGTTGCCGATGTCAGCCCCAGTCAGGTCTGGGGTGAGGCGATGCTCGAAGAGTTACTCGATCGCAGCGAAGGTCCGCCTTTGCTGCTGGTGCTCGATGGCGTGACCGACCCGCACAACCTGGGGGCTTGCCTGCGCACGGCGGACGCCGCCGGCGCGTTGGCGGTGATCGTGCCCAAGGATAAATCGGCAACCCTCAACGCCACGGTGCGCAAGGTCGCCTGTGGCGCTGCCGAGGTGATTCCGCTGGTGGCGGTGACCAACCTGGCGCGCAGTCTGGAGAAGTTGCAGCAGCGCGGCCTGTGGGTGGTTGGTACGGCCGGCGAGGCCGAGCAGGAGGTCTACCAGCAGGACATGACTGGGCCGACGGTGCTGATCATGGGGGCCGAGGGCAAGGGCATGCGCCGTTTGACCCGAGAGCACTGCGATTATCTGGTCAAGCTGCCCATGAGCGGCAGTGTCAGCAGCCTCAACGTCTCGGTTGCCACTGGGGTCTGCCTGTTCGAGGCGGTGCGTCAGCGTCAGGCCAAGCGCAAGGGCTGACTGCTCAAATAATCGCCAATTCGTCTTGCGTGCGGCAGGGGGCTTCTCTAGAATGGCGCCCCTTGCCGTGACGGCAGGCCTTTTCGCGCCTACCGCCCGGCAAGCTCATCACGAGAAAACCCACTCCTTGCCTGACCACCTTAGTTGGCAGGCTACAACCCGTAAGGAGCATTTATGCGTCATTACGAAATCATCTTTCTGGTTCACCCGGACCAGAGCGAGCAAGTCGGCGGCATGGTCGAGCGTTACACCAAGCTGATCGAAGAAGACGGTGGCAAGATTCACCGCCTGGAAGACTGGGGTCGTCGTCAGCTGGCTTACGCCATCAACAACGTCCACAAAGCCCACTACGTGATGCTCAACGTAGAGTGCACCGGCAAGGCCCTGGCCGAGCTGGAAGACAACTTCCGCTACAACGACGCCGTGATCCGTAACCTGGTCATCCGTCGCGACGAGGCCGTCACTGGCCAGTCCGAGATGCTGAAGGCCGAAGAAAACCGCAGTGAGCGCCGCGAGCGTCGTGAACGTCCTGAAAACGCCGAGTCCAACGACGGCGATGACAGCGACAGCAACGACAGCGACAACGCTGACGAGTAATCCACGGATCTATTGAGGAGCCAATCACATGGCACGTTTCTTCCGTCGTCGTAAATTCTGCCGCTTCACCGCTGAAGACGTGAAAGAGATCGATTTCAAAGATCTCAACACCCTGAAAGCCTACATCTCGGAAACCGGCAAAATCGTTCCTAGCCGTATCACCGGTACCAAGGCTCGTTATCAGCGTCAGCTGGCCACCGCTATCAAGCGCGCCCGCTTCCTGGCCCTGCTGCCCTACACCGACAGCCACGGCCGCTGAGACCGGACAGTCGACAAGAGTTAAGGAATAGATCGCATGCGCGCCCTGGCTGAATACATCATGCGCGGCCGTATGCAGGCCACCCTCGTGGTGGTGGGATCGGCAGCGATGCCGCTGTTGTTCTGGTTGAGTGCAGCCGCTGGCAGCCTGGTGCTGTTGCGGCGTGGAGCCAGTGATGCCATGGGCATCCTGGTCTGGGCCATGCTTCCGGCGATTGCCTGGTGGTATTTCGGCGAACCGCGCACCTTGTTGGTGCTGGTCGGCGCGCTGGGGTTGGCGTTGTTGTTACGCGCCAACTGGACCTGGAACCGCATACTGCTGAGCAGTGTGGCACTGGGCCTGGTGTACGGATTTGTTCTTGGGGCGGTGTTCCGCGAACCCATCGCGACCATGGCCGGTGAGCTGCAGAAGCTCCTGCCGACCATGTTCGATGGGGCTCACCAGCAATTGGCGGTGAGTGAACGCGAGCGTCTCGAGGCTTTGATCGCACCGGTACTGACCGGATTACTGGCGGCCTTGCTGCAAGTCCTGAGCTTGCTGAGCCTGATTCTTGGGCGTTACTGGCAGGCCGTGTTGTACAACCCTGGCGGTTTTGGTCGCGAATTTCGCGCCCTGAGACTGTCGCTGCCGCAGGCGCTGTTGCTGCTGGCGGGCATGATCCTAGGTCCCAATCTGGGGCCGCAGTTGGCCATGCTCACGCCGCTTTGCAGTGTGCCGCTGCTGTTCGCCGGGATTGCCCTGGTGCATGGCTTGGTGGAGAAGGGTGGGCTCGCTCGCTTCTGGCTGGTGGGCATGTACATCACGTTGCTGCTGTTCATGCAGCTGATCTATCCGTTACTGGTGGTCTTGGCCATCGTCGACAGTCTGTTTGATTTTCGCGGTCGCCTGGCGCGCAAGAATGGCCCGGGCTCTGCGAACGGTGAAGGTTAAAAGTTAAGAGGTAAGACCCAAATGGAAGTCATCCTGCTGGAAAAAATCGCCAATCTGGGCAACCTGGGCGACAAAGTGAATGTTAAAGCCGGTTACGGCCGTAACTTCCTGCTGCCGCAAGGCAAAGCTACCGCTGCCACCGAAGCCAACGTTGCTGCTTTCGAAGCACGTCGTGCCGAGCTGGAAAAAGCTGCTGCCGAGAAGAAAGCTTCTGCTGAAACTCGCGCTGCTCAGCTGGCTGAGCTGGAAGTCACCATCACCGCCACCGCTGGCGATGAAGGCAAGCTGTTCGGTTCCATCGGCACCCACGACATCGCTGACGCCCTGACCGCCTCTGGCGTTGAAGTGGCCAAAGCTGAAGTTCGTCTGCCGAACGGCACCATTCGCCAGGTTGGCGAATACGACGTAGCTGTGCACCTGCACACCGACGTCGAAGCCACCGTCAAAGTGGTCGTGGTCGCTGCTTAATTAAGTAGCCGCCAAGCGGGCTTGCGCTGTAGCGCAGGTCTGCTGACAATCGGGCACGGTATCGCTCTGCGATCCGTGCCCTTTGTTTTTCTATCGCAGCATTTTCTTCCCGAGCCTATGAACGACATCAGCATTCCCGAGCAATACGACCTGCAGACTGCCGCTCTGAAAGTGCCTCCGCACTCCATCGAGGCGGAACAGTCGGTGCTCGGCGGCCTGATGCTCGACAACAACGCTTGGGAGCGTGTGCTCGATGGTGTGTCGGATGTCGATTTCTATCGCCATGACCACCGGTTGATCTTCCGCGCCATCTTCAAGCTGGCCGAGCGTAATGAACCCTTCGACGTGGTGACCCTGTCCGAGCAGTTGGACAAGGAAGGGCAGCTGTCGCAAGTCGGTGGCCTGGCTTATCTCGCCGAACTGGCGAAGAACACGCCGTCGGTGGCCAACATCAAGGCCTATGCGCAGATCATTCGTGAGCGCGCCACCTTGCGCAAACTGATCAGTATCAGCAACGACATTGCCGACAGTGCCTATGCCCCAGAGGGGCGCACGGGCGAGGAAATTCTCGACGAGGCGGAGCGCCTGATCTTCCAGATCGCCGAGGACCGCCCCAAGACCGGTGGCCCGGTGGGCATCAACGACATTCTGGTCAAGGCCATCGACCGCATCGATACGCTGTTCAACAACGGCGACGCGATCACCGGCCTGTCCACCGGTTTCGACGATCTGGACGGCCTCACCAGCGGCCTGCAGCCGGCTGACATGATCATCGTCGCCGGCCGTCCGTCGATGGGTAAGACCACCTTCGCCATGAACCTGGTGGAAAACGCCCTGATGCGCAGCGACAAGGCGATTCTGGTGTACTCGCTGGAGATGCCTTCGGAGTCCATCGTGATTCGTATGCTCGCCTCGCTGGGGCGTATCGACCAGACCAAGGTGCGTGCCGGTCAGCTCGATGACGACGATTGGCCGCGGCTGACCAGCGCGGTCAACCTGCTCAATGACCGCAAGCTGTTCATCGACGATACCGCCGGCATCTCCCCGAGTGAGATGCGTGCGCGCACCCGGCGTCTGGCACGCGAGCACGGCGAGATTGGCCTGATCATGGTCGACTACCTGCAGCTGATGCAGATTCCGGGTTCCAGCGGCGACAGCCGGGTCAACGAGATTTCCGAGATCTCGCGCTCGCTCAAGGGCCTGGCCAAGGAGTTCAACTGCCCGGTGATCGCCCTGTCGCAGCTCAACCGCGGTCTGGAACAGCGCCCGAACAAACGCCCGATCAACTCCGACTTGCGTGAATCCGGTGCGATCGAGCAAGACGCCGACATCATCCTGTTCGTCTATCGCGACGAGGTGTACCACCCGGAAACCGAGTACAAGGGCGTGGCCGAGATCATCATCGGCAAGCAGCGTAACGGCCCGCTGGGCACCGCGCGTCTGGCGTTCCTCGGTAAATATTCGCGCTTCGAGAACCTGGCACCGGGTAGCTATCAGTTCGACGACGAATAGATCGTGTCCACGTGCGCTGCGGTTTTCGCGGCAGCGGTGCAGCGGCACAGATCAATGAAAACGGGCGCCCAACGGTTAAGATGGGGGCCCGTTTCTCGTTCAGGCCACTGTCATGCGCCCGCTTGCCGCTATCGTCGACCTTTCCGCCATTGCCCATAACTACGCCGTGGCCAAGCGCTGCGCGCCAGGGCGCGAGGCCTTTGCGGTGGTGAAGGCCAATGCCTACGGGCATGGCGTGCGTGAGGTGGTGACGGCGCTGCACGAGGTGGCCGATGGTTTCGCCGTGGCCTGCCTGGAGGAGGCGGCCGAGGTGCGTGCCATGCATGGCGAGGCGCGTATCCTGCTGCTGGAAGGCTGCTTCGAAGCTAGTGAATATGCCATCGCTGCGCAGCTCGGCCTGGATATCGTGGTGCAGGGCGCGGCGCAGGCCGAGGCGCTGATCGCTGCTGAGTTGGCGCGTCCGCTCAACGTCTGGCTCAAGCTCGACTCGGGCATGCATCGCCTCGGTTTCGATGCTGCCAGCCTGCGCCAATGGCATGCGCAATTGGAGGAGGCTGAACAGGTCGCCGAGCTCAATCTGCTCAGCCATTTCGCCTGTGCCGACGAGCGTGGTCATCCGCTCACCGAGCAGCAGGTCGAGCGTTTTCTCGATCTGCTGGATTTGGACTTCAACCATCGCTCGCTGGCCAACTCAGCGGCGGTGCTGACCATCCCGGCGGCACATATGGACTGGCTGCGCCCCGGCATCATGCTCTACGGTGCGACGCCCTTCGCCGAGCTGAGCGCACGTGAGCTAGGTCTGAAACCGGCCATGACGCTGGCTGCGCGGGTGATCGCCGTGCGTGAGGTGGCGGTCGGTGAAAGCGTCGGTTATGGCGCGAGCTGGGTCGCCAAGCGGCCCTCGCGCATTGCCACGGTCAGCTGTGGTTATGCCGACGGTTATCCGCGCCACGCCCCGAGTGGCACGCCGGTGCTGGTCGAGGGGCAGCGCGCCGAGTTGGCGGGCCGGGTGTCGATGGACATGCTGGCGGTGGATATCACGGATCTGCCTGACGCCGATATCGATTCGCCGGTGGAGCTATGGGGCAGCCAATTGCCGGTGGATGAAGTGGCCACGGCGTGCGGCACCATTGGTTATGAGCTGCTGACCAAGGTCACTGCTCGAGTGCCGCGGCGCTATATCGGCTAGCGGGATCTCGGGTAGGGCGGGTATAACCCGCCATCGGCAGCCCGGCGGGTTACACCCGCCCTAGGCTACTAGACCAGGCCGCTGGGGACTTTCAGTACATCCAGCTCGAGGCAGGCCTGCTCGCTGAGTTCGCCATCGTCGCCATGTACGCGTGAGCCCGAGCGGCCCAGTTCCTTCACTCGGTAGAGGGCCATGTCTGCGGCCTTGTAAAGTTCGGTGAAGTTCTTTGCATGGCGTGGATAGAGCGCCACGCCGATGCTGATGGTTACCCGCAGGCGCTCGGCGCCGTAGTGCACAGGCTCGGAGAGCTCAGCCAGCAGGCGCTCGGCGATTTCCCGGGCCTGGCTTTCGGCATCGCTGCCGCAGATCAGGGCGGCGAACTCATCGCCGCCCAGGCGGGCGACTGCATCACCTGCACGAACGTGCTCGCGCAGGCGCTTGGCGATCACTTGCAGCATCAGGTCGCCGGCGGCGTGGCCAAAGCGGTCATTGATCGGCTTGAAGTGATCCAGATCGATCAGCAGCAGCGCCACGCTTTCCTTGTGGCGCTCGGCGTGAGCCAGCGCCGATTCGCAGCGCTCGACCAGATAGCGTCGGTTGGGCAGCTCCGTCAGTGGGTCGTGGAATGCCGCGTGCTGTAGCTCGCGCTCTCGCTCGCGCAGCTGTTCGTTGGTCGCGGCCAGTTCGGCGGTACGTGCCGTCACCGCGGCCTGCAGTTCGTCGGCGCTGGCCTGCAACTGCGCCAGGCGCGCGGTCTTCTCGCGATCTGCCTGTTGCAGCGCAACGGCGCGCTCCTGCTTGAGTATCTGAATGCGGTAGGCCAGCGCGAAGGAGAAGAGGATGGATTCGGCGGCCACTGCCAGCGGGAATACATAGGCGTTCCACTCGGCTGGCTGCAGCACGCCGGTGGTGCGCAGCAGCAGGATGGCGACGCTGCCCAGGACCAGCCCATAGCCGTAGAGATACAGCTGCGCCGGAAAGAAGCCCTGACGCCAGCGGATCACGGCACTGCCCAGGGCGGCGGGGATGCTGGTCAGCGACAGCAGGGCGATGGCCCAGGCGGCGAGGTAACGTTGATCGAACAGGGTCAGGGCGATGGCGATCAGGTAGATCACGCAGGCCATGTTCAGCAGGTGATGCGCCCAGCGCACGTAGATGCGGGTCTGCAATAGCGTCTGGGTGAAGCGACTGGCGAAGAGGCCCCACAGCGAAGGCAGGGTGATGCGGTCCAGCCAGGCCGGCACCGCATGGTTCGGCCACAGGTACTGCGCGCCGTGACCGGTCATGCTCATGATGAACAGCAGGGCGAAGGCGGTGGTCAGTACGTACCAGAAATACGCTCTGTCACGCAGTGAGATGAGGATGAACAGGTTGTACAGCAGCAGCGCGAAGACCACGCCATAGATAGCACCGAGTGCCAGGTTTTCACGGGTTGCCAGTTGCGTGAGGTCCTCGATTTGCCAGATTCGCAGTGGGAACGAATTGCCCGCAGGGTCGAAGGCGCGCAGGTAGAAGGTCGTTGGTTGATCACCCAGGGGCGGTAGGTCGAACACCATGCGTCGGTAAGGGTGGTCGCGATTCTCGGTGAAGGGGACTCGTTCGCCGGACTGGCGCAACTGCCAGCCGCCCTGGCCGTCAGGTAGGTAGAGCTGCAGGTCAAGCTGGGTCACCGACCCAACTTCCAGCGCCCAGCGTGCTGGCGCGCGCAAGTCTCGCTGCAGGGTGAGCTTGATCCACCAGGGGTTCTGGCTCTGGCCGACGCTGGCGCGGCCATTGGCGGGTTGAAAGCGGGACTGGAGCTCGGGGGAGCTCAGTTCGTCGATGCTCAGGTCGCCCTGAGTATCTTCCAGTAGCTCGATATATGCGTTGAGCGGCATGCCGCTACTGGCGTCGGTAAGCACCACGGATGCCGTCGCCAGGCCCGTGATCGACAGTCCCAACGCGAGAACAAGGATGAAGGCGAAACGCTGCAGCATAGATGTCCTGGAGACGGCTGACCGAGTACTTGAGTATATGCACAGGTTTGTTATCGGACGAAAACAAATATGGCGTATGGCTACTGCCGTGAAATGCCCGATTTTTTCCGTTCTTTCGTTTTCGAGGCGATTCTCGATAGCAGTGCGCCAAGCCCTGAATGGGTCAGGGTTGAGCGTTCGTCAGTGCGCGGGCAGGCGCTATTAAACCCAGCGCATTAGTCTGGTTTGGTCAAAATTTGTGCTATGATCCGCGCCCCTCGTGATAGCCCGCTGATCAAAAAATATGCAAGCCGCCAAGCCGCTGTTCGACTATCCCAAGTACTGGGCCGAGTGTTTCGGGCCCGCTCCCTTCCTGCCGATGAGCCGGGAAGAGATGGATCTGCTCGGCTGGGACAGCTGCGACATCATCATCGTTACCGGTGATGCCTACGTCGATCATCCTTCGTTCGGTATGGCCATCATCGGCCGTCTGCTCGAAGCCCAGGGCTTTCGCGTCGGCATCATTGCTCAGCCGGATTGGCGCAGCAAAGACGACTTCATGAAGCTCGGCGAGCCGAACCTGTTCTTCGGCGTGGCGGCGGGCAACATGGACTCGATGATCAACCGCTATACCGCGGACAAGAAGATCCGCTCCGACGACGCCTACACCCCCGGCGGCCTGGCCGGCAAGCGCCCGGATCGCGCCAGCCTGGTGTACAGCCAGCGCTGCAAGGAAGCCTACAGCCACGTACCGGTGGTGCTCGGTGGCATCGAGGCGTCGCTGCGCCGCATCGCGCATTACGACTACTGGCAGGACAAGGTGCGTCGCTCGATCCTGATGGACGCCACCGCCGATATCCTGCTCTACGGCAACGCCGAACGTGCCGTGGTGGAGATCGCCCAGCGCCTGTCGCGGGGCGAGCAGGTCGAAGCCATCAGCGATGTGCGCGGCACTGCCTTCATCCGCCGGGACACGCCACAAGGCTGGTACGAAGTCGACTCGACTCGTATCGACCGCCCGGGCCGTATCGACAAGATCATCAACCCCTACGTCAATACGCAGGACACCGAGGCTTGCGCCATCGAGCAAGACAAGGGGCCGGTCGAAGACCCGAACGAAGCCAAGGTCGTGCAGATTCTCGAAAGCCCGCGCATGACCCGCGACAAGACGGTGATTCGCCTGCCGTCGTTCGAGAAGGTGCGTAACGACCCGGTGCTCTATGCCCACGCCAACCGCGTGCTACACCTGGAAACCAATCCGGGTAACGCCCGTGCGCTGGTGCAGAGGCACGGCGAGGTGGATGTGTGGTTCAACCCACCACCCATTCCGATGACCACCGAAGAAATGGATTACGTGTTCGGCATGCCCTACGCGCGCGTGCCGCATCCGGCGTATGGCAAGGAGAAAATCCCGGCCTACGACATGATCCGTTTTTCGGTGAACATCATGCGTGGCTGTTTCGGTGGCTGCACCTTCTGCTCGATCACCGAGCATGAAGGCCGCATCATCCAGAACCGTTCGCACGAGTCGATCATTCGTGAGATCGAGGAGATGCGCGACAAGGTGCCGGGCTTCACCGGCGTGGTCTCCGACCTCGGCGGGCCGACCGCCAACATGTACCGCATCGCCTGCAAGGACCCGGAGATCGAGAAGCACTGCCGCAAGCCGTCGTGCGTGTTCCCCGGCATCTGCGAGAACCTCAATACCGACCACTCATCCTTGATCGAGCTGTACCGCAAGGCGCGTGCGCTGCCGGGGGTGAAGAAAATCCTGATCGCTTCGGGGCTGCGCTACGACCTGGCTGTGGAATCGCCGGAGTACGTCAAGGAGCTGGTCACCCACCACGTTGGCGGCTACCTGAAGATTGCTCCCGAGCACACCGAGCGCGGCCCGCTGGACAAGATGATGAAGCCGGGCATCGGCAGCTACGACCGCTTCAAGCAGATGTTCGAGAAGTTCTCGAAAGAGGCGGGCAAGGAGCAGTACCTGATCCCGTACTTCATCGCCGCGCATCCGGGTACTACCGACGAGGACATGATGAACCTCGCCCTGTGGCTCAAGCGTAACGGCTTCCGCGCGGATCAGGTGCAGGCCTTCTATCCGTCGCCGATGGCCACCGCTACGGCCATGTACCATTCGGGCAAGAACCCGCTGCGCAAGGTGACCTACAAGAGCGACGGCGTCGAGATCGTCAAGAGCGATCAGCAGCGTCGCTTGCACAAGGCCTTCCTGCGTTATCACGATCCGAAAGGTTGGCCGCTGCTGCGTGAAGCGCTGGAACGTATGGGACGCGGCGATCTAATCGGTAACGGCAAGCATCACCTGATTCCCACCTATCAGCCGCAGACCGATGAGTACCAGAGCGCCCGGCGCAAGAACTCGACGCCCGCCGGCAGCAAGAAGGTGGGTAATGCAGGCAAGATCCTGACCCAGCACACGGGTTTACCGCCTCGCGCCAGTGATGGCAGCAAACCCTGGGACAAGCGCGAGCAGGCCAAGGCCGCGGCCGAGGCGCGTAACCAGCAGGCTGCGCGCGAGCGTGCCGGCGCGGGTAAAGGCAAGGGCAAGAAACCGTCGAAGAAGCCAGCAGTACCGCGCTGAATCATCGGCAGCACTCACGAAAACGCCAGCACCACGCTGGCGTTTTCGTTTCAGAAGCCCTGGCTGGCACTCGGTAGGGTGGGCTTCAGCCCACCATTGTCATCGTGAGGTGCGACAGGTTCAGTCAGCGCTGAAACGGCAGGTCAGGTAGCGATTGCTCGGGCCGTAGCGCAGGATCGACCACAAGCGCCTGAACAGGTACAGCGGGTGGCTACGGTAGTACGCCAGCACGGCATTGCCGACACCTTCCGAGCGGTGCTGACGAGCCTCTTTTTTCGCGGGTTTCTTGAACAGGCCGGAAAATTCCCAGCGCTGGATTTGTTCGAAACGCTCATGCGCACGCAGGCCATGGCGACGGAACAGGCGCGCGAAGCTGGCTGGGCTGAAGTCATGGAGGTGGTGGGGGTTACCGTCGAGCGTGGGGGTCGTCGGCACCGAGGCAATGATGCCGCCACCTTTGGCCAGCAGGCTCGCGAGGTTTTCCACCAGGCGCACGGGGTCTGGCAGGTGTTCGATGGTCTCCAGGCTGACGATGCTGTCAAAGCCTTCGTGATCGGCGAACGTTTCGGCGTTGGCGCATTGATAGCGCAGGTTCGGCCGCTGATAGTTCGCCTGGGCGTAGGCGATGGCGTCGGGGTCTATGTCGATACCGACGATCTGCTTGTCCGGGTGCCGCTCGGCCAGCAGCGCGCTGCCATAGCCGCAGCCACACGCCATATCCAGCACGCGTGAGCCTGTCAGCGAGTCGCTGGCGAACTCATAGCGCTGCATGTGCAGGTCGAGAGTGGCCTGGTCGGCTGCTAGGCGCTCATCCATCTTCAAGGGATAGATGCGTTCGAGGGTGTGCATGGCGACCTGTCCTTGGGCGGCGAGGGAAGAGTGGCGGGGGTAGTCTGTTGCTTCCTGATCAGGGCTGCAAGCGCCTCGCTGGTGAGCTGCGAGGGCTTGTGTGTTTTTATATTGGCACTATAGTTCCAGAATATAAAAACAATAGCGGAGTTTCATCATGCGCCTTGCCGTTCCCTCTCTTCTCGCCTTGTCCTTGCTGCTGGCTGCATGCGGGGAGAATGAGGCGCCGCCTGCAGCCAACCTCGACTTTCAGAAGCAACTGCAAACGCAGTTGATCAAGGCCAAGCCGGGTGCGGTGATCGAGATCCCGGCAGGCACCTGGCAGCTCGACCGCAGCCTGAGCCTCAAGGTCAGCGGGGTGACGATACGTGGTGAGGGGATGGACAAGACCATCCTCAACTTCAAGGGCCAGAAGTCAGGTGCCGAGGGTCTACTGGTAGACGCTTCCGACTTCACCATCGAGGATCTGGCGCTGGAGGACACCAAGGGCGATGCGCTCAAGGTCGTGGGCGGCCAGAACATCATCATCCGCCGTGTGCGCACCGAGTGGACCAATGGCCCAGCGACCGAGAATGGTGCTTATGGCATCTATCCGGTACAGACCGAGAACGTGCTGATTGACGGTGTGGTGGCCATCGCTGCCTCGGATGCCGGTATCTACGTCGGTCAGTCGCGCAATGTGGTGGTGCGCAACAGCCGTGCCGAGCGCAACGTCGCCGGTATCGAAATCGAGAACACCATCGGTGCAGACGTCTACGACAACGTCGCCACCGGTAACACCGGCGGCATCCTGGTGTTCAACATGCCCAACCTGCCGCAGCCTGGGCATACCACGCGGGTCTACCGCAACAAGGTCGAGAGCAACAACCACAAGAACTTTGGCCACAAGGGCACGCCGGTCGCCAGTGTACCGGCGGGCTCTGGAGTGCTGATCAACTCCAATGACAAGGTGGAAATCTTCGGCAACGATATTGGCGACCACCGCACCGCCAACGTCATCGTCAGCAGTTACTTCAGCACCGGTTATACCGATCTTTCCACGGCCGAGGATTTCGATCCCTACCCGGAAACCATTCATATCCACGGCAATCGCTTCGGGCCGGGTGGCGACAGCCCTGACAACCTCGAACTCAAGGCTCTGAGGCTGGCCAAGTTCGGACTCAATGGCCGCCTGCCGGACATCCTCTGGGATGGTTACGTGAACCCTGAAAAGCTGGTCGACGGTAAACTGCCGGCTGAACTGGCCATCTGCATCGACAATGGCGAGGCGGGTATCGTCAACGTCGATGGGCCAGGCGGCTACAAGAGCATCAGCACTGACATCGAGCCGCATCGCTGCGCGCTGCCGCATCTTCCTGCCGTAGAACTGCGCGCACCTCTGGCCGAAGCTGGTGAGGGCGCATGAGGACCTGCTGGTTGTTGTGCGCCACCTTACTGCTCGCCGCCTGCGAGCAGCTGAGCGCGCCGCTGTATCTGCCCAGTGGCGAGGATTACCCGGAGACGCTCAGCGCCTGGGGCGTGTTGCAGCAGCGTGATGGTCAGTTGCAGCCCGCCCGCGGTGTATTGCCCTATGACCTGAACACGCCGTTGTTCACCGACTATGCGCACAAGTTGCGGACGATTTGGATGCCGGAGGGAAGCCACGCCCGCTACGCCGAGGAGCGCTTCGACTATCCCGTTGGCAGCGTGCTCAGCAAGACGTTTTATTACCCGCTGGATGCTCAGGGGCGCCTGCTGCGCAGTGAGCAGCAGGACGCTGAAGCGGTGCAGTTGAAACGGGTGAGATTACTCGAGACACGCATCCTGTTGCGCCAGGAGCAGGGCTGGGTTGCGTTGCCCTACGTCTGGGATGAAGCACAGCGCGAGGCGACGCTGGACTGGGCGGGTGCCAGTTTCGATCTGGCGCTTCATGATGAGGCCGGTGAGGTGCTGGCGGTCGATTATCAGGTGCCCGATGCCAACCAGTGCGCGGGATGCCACGAAGAACAGGCCGGCAAAGGCGTGCAGCCGCTGGGACCGAAGGAGCGTCATCTGAACAAGGATTTTGCCTACGCCGATGGCACTGCCAACCAGTTGCAGCACTGGCAGAGCATCGGTTTCCTGCAAGGTGTGCCGGCTGACCTGTCTAGCGTTCCACGAAATGCTCTGTGGAGCGCGCCGCGTGAAGGGGAGAGTCTGGAGCATCAGGCACGCAGTTATCTGGACGCCAATTGCGCGCACTGCCATAACCGTGAAGGGCCAGGGCGTACGTCGGGTCTCTATCTCGATCCGGATACGCCGCTGAGCATCGCCTATGGACTATGCAAACAGCCGGTCGCTGCGGGCAAGGGCTCCGGCGACCGATTGGTGGACATCCACCCCGGCGCGCCGGAGAAATCGGTGCTGAGCTTTCGCCTGCACAGCACCGATCCCAGCATCATGATGCCCGAGCTGGGTCGTTCAGCCTCCCACCGCGAAGGGTTGGAAGTGATCGACCGCTGGATCGCCAGTCTTGCTGGCGACTGCTGACAGACTAGAGTTGGCCCGCTTGCCACTGCGCCTCTCGGCTGGACAGCGCAGCAGCGATATCCGCGACGCTGTCGGAGGCGATGCTCTCCGGCAGTGGATCGAGGCCGACACTGGCGAACAGCTGGCCATAGCTGTTGCGCAACTCGGCATAGGCCAGGTCGCGGCGTAGATCGGCCTGCAGCGTGTTCAGCTCGCCCTGGATCAGTTCCAGTTCGCCAATGCCCTGGGCCTGGTAGCGATTGCGCAGTTGCTCGACGATCTGCCCGTCCAACCCCGCCAGTTGCTGGCTGGTCTGGAACTGGCGTTGGGCCTCGCGGAAGTTGGCGTTAGCCACATGAAGCTGGGCGAGGATGGCCATCGACATGGCCTGGCGACGTGCGTCGGCGACTTCCTGGCCGGCCTTGGCGACATCGATGGCAGCGGGGGCGGAAAGTACGTTGAACAGGTTCCAGGTGACCTTCACACCGTAGTCGGCCCAGCTCTGGTTGACCAGGAACGAGTTGCTGTCGTAGTGGCCACCGGCGGAAAACTCCAGACCTGGCAGCAGACGGAGCATGGCTTTACGTGTTTCTGCGGCGCTGATACGCGCCTGGTAATCCTGCTCGCGCAGTTCGGGACGGCTGGCCAGGGCTTCCTGCTCCAGTGTGTCCAGCTCCACCTTGAGCTCCGGCATCTGATAACCGGCATCAGGCGCGAGCTCGACCTGAGTGCCCAGTGGCAGGTTGATCAGGGTGGCCAGCTCGGTCTTGGCCAGCGACAGGGCGCGGCGTTGCTCTTCCAACTGGCGAGTGGCTTCGATCAGGGCGCGCTGATAGCTCAGCGCCTGGATTGGATCGCCGATGCGTTGCTCACTCAGACGCTGGCTGTTGTCGCGGGCCTGGGCGACGCGAGCCATCAGGCTGTCGATCTGAGTCAGCAGACGATCGGCCGCCACGGCACGCCAGTAAGCGGAGCGCACGTCCTGGATGATGGTGTGCACGACCTTGCGCCGGCGCTCCTGCACGATCAGGCGTTGATCGCCCTGTTGCTTGGCGCTGACGTAGGCCACACCGAAGTCCAGTACGTTCCACACCATGGTCAGGTCGGCCACGCCGCGGTCACGATCCTGCGAGGTGGAGGGCTCCAGCGACTGGGTGCCGGTGTTGACACTCTGACTGCTGGAGGCGCTGACGTTGTTACGTCCGGCATAGCCGGCGGACAACGCCATACGCGGCAACATGTCGAAGGTGGCCAGGTCGACCTGACGCTGGGCCATGGCTTCTTCCATGACCTTCAGGCGGGCTTCGAGGTTGTACTTCACCGCGCGGGCCATGGCTTCGTGCAAGGTCAGCGGAGCGCTGAGTGGCTCCTGATCCTTGAACATGGTCGCCAAGTCCTGCTGAGCGCGTTGCTCGCTGGCGCTACGGTCGATGGGTTGACTGGTTACCGCGCAGCCGCTGATAGCCAGGGTCAGAAGACTGACCACAAATAGTGTTTGGCTCTTTTTCATCCTTGGGCCGCCCCCTTGTCACGGCACCGACTCACAGCTTCTTCGTTGTTATGTGTTGTGTTGGCTCAGATTGGCGGTTGTGCCGCCGCGATTTGTTGCAAGGCCAGCGCCAGTTCCCGGTGCTGGCGCTGTTCGCCTTCATGCAGATCGTGCAATTGCTGGCCCAGCGTTGGTGCACCGAAAATCCCGCCGCTGGTACCCCATTTATTACCGTCGAAAACTTCCAGCTTTTCGTTATCTTGCGGTGTGTCTTTGCCGAAGATTCCAGAGAAACTGCTGCTGCCGAACACACCGCCATCGCCACCGCCAAAGCCGAGGAAGCCAATGCCGCTGCCATTGCCGGCACCGCTGTCGCTGCTGGCGAAGACCTGGGCGATATAGCTGGGCGCTAGCGCACCGTTGTTGATGAAGATGTTGCCCAGGGTCGGAATACCACTGCCCAGAGTCGGCACCTCGAATAGCGGTGGCGGCAGTAGTGGTGAGGTGGTGACCGAAGGTGGCGGTGCACTGGGCAGGTTGGGCTCAATCGGAGAGGTCGGTGTAGTGGGGATGTTCGGTGTCGGGTTGGCACGGAACTCCGGGTCACCGGTATTGAGGCCTCCCAGCGTGTAGCTGGCGCTGGAAAAATTGCTCAGCATGGCATTGCCGACGCCATCAACGATGCCGCTACCTGCGGCCATGAGCGACAGGCCAAGCGTGCCCTGACCGGTCACGCCGCCGACGGTGATTCGATAGGTGTGGGCGTCGACCTGTACCAGCGAGAGCAGGGTGCCGTTGGCGCTGCCCGTGGTGGCCAGGGCGAAGTCGGTCAGATCGACGCCGTTGACGTCTTCGCTGAAGGTGACGGTGAAACCGAGGGTGTTGCTGGTGGTGGGCGATGTACTGTCGAGGGCGATGCCTGTCACCTGTGGTGGGGCTGCATCAACCAGTACGGCGGTTGTGGTGCCGACGTTGTTGAGAGTCGTAGCCGTATCGTTACCGGCGGCATCGCGCAGTGTTGCCCCGTTGGCTTGGAGGTTGGCGCCGATGGTAATGCCGCTGCTGTCCTGCTGGCCGTTAGCGACGGTCAGGCGGAACACCAGTGCGTTGCTGCCAGAGCCGCTCAGGTAGTTGGCGTAGACGGTGCCGCCGGTGTCCAGGGTGATTGCCAGGCGCGGGGTGCCACCGGTGGTGTCGATAGTCACGGTTTCGTCGAAGTTCACCGTGAAGTCGAGGGTGTCGCCCGCCACATAGGTGCCGTTGGCTGGCACGCTGACCGAGGTGACGGCTGGTGCCTTGCTGTCGATGGCGTAATTGTTGGAGTCGGTGGTGCCGGTGCCGGTATTGCCGGCGGCATCGGTGTAACCGGTGTTGTCCAGGGTGATCAGGTTGGTCGCGTCGGTGACGTCGGCGTCAGGCGTCAGGGTCGCAGTCCACGACAGGCCGCCATCGCTGGAGCTAAGGTTGCTGAGTGCACCATTGGCCACGCTGAAGTCGGTCGTGGTCAGCCCAGTCACCGCCTCGTTGAAGGTAATGGTGACGGTGGTGGTCTGGCCGGCCTTCAGCGCCGTATCGGCAACCTGCACGGATGTGGCCGTTGGGCGCTGGGTGTCGATGGCGTAGTTGTTGGAGTCGGTGCTGCCGGTGCCGGCGTTACCCGCCTGGTCGATGTAGCCGGTGTTATCCAGGGAGACCAGGTTGCTGGTGTCGTTGACGTTGGCGCCCGGGGTCAGGGTGGCGGTCCAGGTGATTCCCCCATCGTTGGAACTGAGCCCGCTGAGGGTGCCGTTGTCGACGGAGAAGTCGCCGATGCCCAGCCCACTCACCGCCTCGTTGAAGGTGATGGTGACGGTGGTGGTCTGCCCGGCCTTCAGCGTGGTGTCGGTGACCACGATGGTGGCGGTGGGGCGCTGGGTGTCGATGGCGTAGTTGACCGAATCGGTGGTGCCGCTGCCGATGTTACCGGCCGAATCCATCACACCGGTGTTGTTGAGGGTGATGATGTTGCTGGCATTGGTGATATTGGCGCTCGGCGTGAAGGTGGCCGTCCAGGTCAGGCCGCCGTCACTGCTGCTAGGGTTGCTGAGGCTGCCGTTGGCTACGTTGAAGTCGCCGACGTCCAGGCCGAGCACCGCTTCGTTGAAGGTGATGGTGACGGTGGCGGTCTCGCCGACGCTCAGAGCTGTGTCGCTCAGGGTGATGCTGGTGGCTGCTGGACGCACACCGTCGACCACCAGAGCCTTGTTGGCGCCCAGAGAACCAGCCGTGCCGGGGGCCGCCAGGGTGAGGGCGGCGGCCTGGTTGGCGCCGTCCCGGATACTACCGCCATTGAGGCTCAGGGCTGTGGTGGAGGCATAGTCGAGGTCGGCAGAGCTGTCGCCCGCCTGCACGGTGTAACTGAAGCTCAGAGTGTTGGTGCCCGAGCCGGACAGGTAGTTGAGCACCCGGTCGGTAGCTCCTGTCTCCAGGGTCAGCGTCGGGATGCCGGTCACGTTCACTGCCGAGTCGAACTGCACGTTGACGGTGATGACATCGCCGATCTTGTAGGTGCCGTTGGCAGTACTGGACGACACGTTGGTGATGGTCGGGGCGATGGGGGTGGTCAGGGTCACATCGTTGCCGGTGCCGCCGATGTAGCTGGTGGTCAGCTCGGTGCCGTTGCCGGCGGCGTTGAACTTGCCGCCCTCGCTGACGCCGCTGAAGGTGCCGGTGACGGCGTCGGCGGCATCGTTGACGATCACCGTGTAGCTGTCGCCGCTGCCGGCCGCATAGCCATGGGTCACCGAGAGGTTGGCAGCGGAGACGTCGACGGTGCCATTGACCACCACCCGGTCGTAGCCGGTGCCGGCGGTGATGCCGTTGATATCCAGCGCCAGCGTGCTGCCCGAGTTAAGAGTCAGGTTGCCATTGACGGTCAGGGTGCCGACGCCAGCGCCGCCCGGAGACAGGGTGCCGCCGTTCTGCACGGTGACGTCGCCACCCAGGGTGCCGCTGCCGGCCAAGGTGGCGCCACCGGCCACAGTGGTGCTGCTGCTGGTGCTGCCGTCGACCACCAGGGTGCCTGCAGAGACAGCGGTGGTCCCGGTATTGGTGTTGCTGTTGGAGAGGGTCAGTTCACCTGCCCCGGTCTTGGTCAGTGCGCCGGATCCTGCGACCAGGCTGGAAATCGTCGCGCTATAACCGAAGCCGACGTTGAAGGCCTGTGTGGTTCCGCCAGCCAGGGTGATGGTGCCGCCGGTCAGCGTCAGGCCGCTGGCCTGAGTCATGTCGAAGGTCAGGCTTTCGTTCAGAGAGACGGTGTTGAGGTTCAGTGTCTGGCCGGCCAGGTTGCTGGCGAAGACGATGGTCTGGCTGCCGGTGGCATCGGCAGCGGCGATGGCGACGGCTTCGCTGAAACTCACACCATCGGTGCGGTCGATGGTGGCGGTGTCGGTGGCATTGGTGACGTAAATGGTGTCGCTGGTGACCGTGGTGTTCGCCGTTGCGGTCGAGGTGCCATCGGTCATGCTGAAACTGATGGTGGCATCGCCGGCCGGGGTGTCGCTGCGGTATGTGACGTGTCGCGCCACATCGTTGACGAGGGCAGTCGTGGCAGCAGTGCCGGTGCTGGTGAATGCGATGGTCAGTACGCCGCCACTGCTGGTAAAGGTGGCGAAGGTTAGCCCGCCGGATTGCAGGGTGTTGCCACTGACGGTGAAGCTGGCACCCAAGGTACTGAGGCCGAAGACGTCGGAAGGGACTGCGCCGTTCGCCTGCTGAATCGTCAGGGTGGCGCCGAACCAGTTGCCATTGCCGCCATTGAGTGCGCCGAATTCGGTGTCGCTGAACGTGGCGTTCATGCTGGCGTCGAGTGTCACCGTATTGCCGGCTCCGGCCCAGGCCACGCTGTCGCCATTGAGATTGGAAATAGCTGGCGCCGAATTGATCACGATGTCCTTGTTGGCTCCCAGGGAACCCGTAGAGCCGGGGGCTGCCAGGGACAGTATCGCGTCGTTGCCGGCAGCATCGCGGATGGTGCCGCCATTGAGCGCCAGGGCACCACTGCTGATGTAGTCGAGGTCGGCGGCGCTGTCGCCCGCCTGCACCGTGTAATTGAAGGTCAGGGTGTTGGTGCCGGAGCCGCTCGCGTAGTTGATGGTTCGGTCGGTGCTGCCGGTCTCCAGCGTCAACTGTGGCGTGCCGGCAACGGTGACGCTCTCACCGAAGTTCACTTGTACGGAGATCACATCCCCTGTCTTGTAGGTGCCGTTGGCGGTACTGGACGTCACCGACGTTACGCTGGGGGCCAGGGTGTCGATTGCGTAGTTGCTGGAGTCGGCAGCACCGGTTCCCGCCAGTCCACCACTGACGGCATTGACGCCGGCCAGGTTGACGGTAATCACGTTGGTGGGGTCGGTGACACTTGTGTTGGGCGTGAACAGGCCAGTCCAGGTCAGGCCGCCATCGGAGCTGCTCAAGCCACTTATGTTGCCGTTGGGCACGGTCAGGTCGGCAGTGGTGAAGCCACTCACCGCTATGTTGAATGTGAACGTGACAATGGAGGTCTCGCCGATCTTCAGGTTGTTATCGGAGAACGTTGCCGACACCAGGGCGGGGCGGGGCACTTCGGCGAAGCCGATGTTGTCGATCCCAACGTACAGATTGCCATCGCCGGAAGATGGATCCGAGATACGGATCTCGTCCACATTCTGGAAGATCGACGCGGTCAGCCCGTTGGACTGAGTGAAATCGGATATGTAGTCGCCTGTATCGGTCGCCAGCGTCACGCTGCCCAGTGAGACACCATCACGGAAGGCTTCGAAGGTGATCTGCGGATGAGCGCCCAAGTAGTCGACGATCTTGATACCGGTGAAGGAGAAATCAGCTCCGCTCTGGCTGCGGATGATGATGATCGGCGTTCCGTCACCTGAGGCGTCGACGATCCCCTCAGCGTTCGGCGTCCCGTCACCGAACAAATTGCTGTAGTACTCCCACTGAGAGTTACTGTTGGTATTGCCTGAGTTTGCCGAGTAGATCTCGATTACCACGCCGGGTATATCGGTGGAGTTGGCCTGCCCATCGGTCACTGTCGTACCGAGCACTGCATCCGGGCCGCTGAAATTGAGCGTCCCCGCGAACAACCGCCCACTGAAGGCTTGTTGGGCCGATGCCGAGAATGGCGTGACTGCCTCGATCGAGCCACTGGTAACTTCCAGTGCCCAGTCGCCGCCTTGGGAGGTGGAGCCGGTCGCATCGTTGGAGGCGGCTACATCTGCACCGGTAAGTTGGGCTATCTGGTTGACGAACGTCTGTCCGGCTGCACCGCTACCGACATCGCAGCCGTAGAAGAGAATGTCGCCATCGACATCGAGGCTCTGGCCGATTTGTGCCAGTTCGGCTGCATGTGCGTCCAGGCCAGCTTTATCCAGGGCAAGGCTGCCAAGCGTCACCTGCCCGGGCAGCCCGTGACTGACGATATGGATGGCATCGATGCCGGAGCGTCCCGCCAGGTAGTCACTGATTTGCTTCAGACCATCGCCCTTGGGGTCGAGCACCACGACCTCGGTGCCCGGATTGAGGCCCGCCAACAGTTGTTGGTAGTCCTGGACTTGGCCGTCGACGAAGACGATTTCCTGACGGTTATCAGCGGTGCCAGTCGGCGTCGCTGCCAGATTGTCATGGCTGGAAGAAGCATCCGCCGTTGGCTGGGCGTTCGCGGCTTGCGTGTCCGCGACTTCAGCCGCCGTGGCGGCGACCGCGCCGTCGAACATCATCCGTGGTTCCAGAGCCATCGCCAGAGCGGATATTGCGGGTTTGGCCGCAGTTCGTACGGGAGCAGTCTTCTTCCAAAACATGGAGCACCTCCTACCACTTTCAAGAAGAGGAAGGCTCCATCGGCCTTCCCCTCATAATTGCTTACCGACCCGAATGCACGAGTCGGCTCGATCACTCAGTTACGCGACGGGAAGATGCCTTCCAGCGCAATGATGAAGTTGGTGCCCAGATAGGGATTGCGGATACTGATCGGCTGGCTGCCACCGACAGGCGAGACGGTTACGGTTCCCTGGGGAACGACTGAGCCCTGCCCGTGGACGCCGCCCAGGTTGGCCTTGGTAGCATCCGGGGCGGTTGAGGTGAACAGGCCACTGATGGCCACGGTGCTTGGGCCGGACTTGGCTGTGGTATTCGACAGGTACACCGTGGCTCCTGCGGTGGGTACCACCATGGCACCTGGCGTACCAGTCGCAACGTCAACGCTGGAACCCGTCAGGCTCACGGCACTAGCCTGGCCGGTGAATTGAGCAACGGGCTGATGGATCGGCATCTGTGTAACATTCAACGTGACGCTCTCGATGCCTGCGACTTCTCCGATCGTGATCGGCGTCAGGCCTGGCCCGTTACCTTGCCCCACCGGGCTACGCCCGGAGAAGTTCGGCAGCCCGAAGGTGCTCTGGCCGTTGCCGCCGTATATGGTGCCCAGCAGCGCGAACAGTGCCGAGTTCTGCGTGATGGCCATGATCTGGCCCTGGCAGGTCGCCCAGCCCCTGGGGGCAAAGTTGAAGCCCACCATACGGATCTCGCCCAGGAATGGATCGCTCATTGCTTATCTCTCCTTGATGCAGCCGCGCACGCGGCACTGTTGTGTGTTGTTCTAGAGCGGAGCCTCGGCCGATTTCGGCCGCTTTACATGGAACAGCGCCTGCAACAAATGCCGGTCGCCTTCTTCATCCGGCCCGATGGGGGTGAGCATCGCCTCCCATTCACTGCCTTCCGGGCTGCGCAGCCGATAATTGTGTTGGGGCAACTGGACCCCCTCAGGCTGGGCAAAAATTGCGCTGTAGCAGTGGTAGCGGGCCGTCATCGCCACGCCTGCATAGGCCTCCACCAGGGTGATGGTCACACCTTCACCTTCATCCCAGCATAGTTGCCAGGGTTGCTGGAGATAGCGCTCGAAGTCTTCGAGGCTAGGCACCTGGCTCATGCCGGCACCGCCAGAGCGGGCACGGCTTCGCGGTGCATCTGCAGGTAGATAGGGTTGGCGCCGATCACGCTGAAGGCAAAGCGCTCGTACAGGCGTTTGGCCGGATTAGTGGGTTCGACGAACAGGCGCATCGACTTTTCAGCAGCATCCGCATCATCGACCAGTGCGGCCAGGTAGCGGGTGCCGATTCCCTTGCCCCGCCATTCGGGGAGCAACGAAATGTCGATTAGATTGATCGTGGTCGGACCGCGGAACACGTAGAGACGGCCGATAGGCAGGTCTCCGTGGCAGATCAGGGAGAAGTCGGAGCCCTGATAATGCTCCTGGTAATAATGGTGCTGTGCATCGAACTGCTGTGCGAGAAAGGCATCGATGGCCGGTTGATCCCAGCCGCTGAGCGCCATTTCCTGGGCGCGGGTACTCGCATAAAGCCTGTGCAGGAAGCTCAGATCGGCTTCCTCGGCAGGCCGAAGATGCAACTCGGGGGAACGCATGGCGTGGGTGTCCTTTGCTTCCGTGCTACCGCAGTGTGTGCCGATACCGATAAATGTTATTTTGCCACCACTCGACTGATAGGTCGGAAGTTAGCGGAAGTCCGTGGTCAATCGCTACCTTCCAGATCAACAGTAGACGAATTGTTTAACCCCTGCTGGAACTTTCTTTTTTGTCTTTTGTCTGGCGCCATTTTTCAAGCGCTCTATAGGCTTCGCCCGCCCAGTACTCCACTGCTTCGCGAAGGTTCTGATCGGCCGCTTCGCGCTTGCTTTGGCTGTCGGGATGGAATGACTGTGACGGCTGCTTGGCATCGAAGCCGGCGCTCTCGCGCAGCTGTGGTAGGTGTGCGTCTCTCACGGCGAGCATCGAGGCCAGCCGACCCCAGCAGGCTTCTGGCAGCTCCTGATAGTTCACTGCTATCGCGCCATGCCGCTGGCAAAGCTCCAGACCTTTCTGGAGGATGGAGCCGACCGTGCGGCTGGTGTATTCGGCGGGTGTCATGCGCAGCGCTTCTTCTGCAGGTAAATCCAGTGCAGGTGATCCCAGCAACCCGGGCACGCGGTGCATGCCCGGCTGGCGCAGCTGGGAGACGACGATCTCCAATGGGTCGCGGTAAAGGAAAACGCGCGGTACTTCGGGGTAAAGCGACAGTAGCAAGGGAGCCTCGAACACGTTCCAGGCATCGAGCTTGATGAATAGTCGTTGCTCACTGCCTTGACGTCGTTGTCCGTAGGCGGAGAGCAGCGCCGCGAGCCAGGCGGGTTGCCGAGGCGCTACCTGTGGGTCCAGTCGATGGGCTCGCAGCAGATTGTCCAGCGGCGGTGGTTCGGAGAGCACGATGTTGTCATCCAGCGCCGCCAGCATCTGCGCCATCAGTGTCGAACCGCAACGTGAGGCGTGGAAGATCAGCGCTGTGGGTGTCAGGCCAGGGTTTGTCGCCTGCCAGTCTAGCAGCGCCTGGATACCGGTCTCCCGGCGGAAAGCCTGGTTGAAGGGCAGGCGCAACGCCTGATCGACGTCGTCACGGAAGAACGGCCGGGCCAGTCGTTGTTCGCCGAACCAGCACCAGTCCAGTCGCCATTCACCGTTCTGGAACCAGGCGCGGATCGGCAACCAGCCGCTGAAGTCTTGTTCGGTATTCACACTCGCCATTGGTCGCTCCACGCCTGTCTGCCCTGGCGCATGGCCGCTTTCACCTCTGCTTCGGAAAAGGTCAGCCCCAGCGTCGCAGCAAGGCGTACGACTTCTGCTTGGAAGTCACGTGTATCGCTCAGGGCGCGTAGGCGTGTGGCGAGGGTTATGTCCTGCGCCACATGATTGCGGAAAACGGCAAAGGCCAATTCCGATCTCCCTGGCCGTAGTTCGGGAGTATCTGGCAGCCCGGCTGCTACTTGCTGCAGCAACCAGCCGTTGGGCTGGCAATCGAGCACCAGGTGCACGCGCGCGCCTGGCCCCGGGTTATCTACCCGGTGCGGCCTGGACAGGTCGATAAACCAGCATTCGCCTGCCTTCATGGGCACCTGCAGGCCGTCGACGAGAAACTCCACGTCAGGCGGGCTGAGCAGTGGAATGTGCAGGCGCAGGTCGCCGCCAGGCCGGCCGAGGTCGGGGTCGCAGTGTTCGTGAATGCGAGCGCCGGCACCTAGGCGCAGGAGCCGCGCGCTGCGGATGCTGGTCTGGAACAGCGCGAGCATCTGGTGCCAGGCCTGTTCCTCCTGCCACCAGTCGGTAGGCACCGGCGCTCCTTGCCCGGGGGCGAGAGGCAGGAGGGCATCTTCCGGGGTGATCAGTGCGACGCCGCTCCACTCACCCTGGTAATAACCCGTATTGAAGTGATGCTGCCAGGCGTGGTCAGGAATCCGCCCGAGCGCCTCCTGCAGTGCGGGTAATCGAGGCGCCAGTGGCAATCGGGAGCATCGTGGTAAAGCGTCCAGGCTCATGTTGCATCCTTGTGTTAAAAACCACTTTCGCGCACGCCAAGCGCCGCGATCCGCCGCCAGGCAGCGCCGAGTAGCGACTGCCGCTCTCCGTCCAGTATCACCACGCCGCGCAAGGGGTGATCGGGATGGATGTCGTTATCCAATAGCGTCAGACGTACGCCGTACTGTGCTTGCACTGGTTCCGCGCGGTGTTGGGCGTCGCGGCGTATGGCGATGGGGCCGCCATGGTCGGAGCTGAGTGCTTCAAGTTCCAGATAAGCGGCGCCAGTGGCATCAACTTCGTCCAGGCGCACTTTCATTGACGGGCGTGCCGGGTCGTCGGTGATGAAGCGTCCTTCGCTGCCCGTTTCGATTCGCCAGAGGTTTTCTTCGGCCAGGTAGCCGCGCAAACGCAGCCCCGGCTCGACGATGCGTGCGAGTGATTCGGCGGGGTGCAGCCAGCGCCCCGTGCTCAGGTTGCGTTGCAGGTCACGTACCACGCCGGCCTGCGTTGCGCGCAGTTGCAGGCGCTCACGCTGGGCGGCCAGACCGCGGTATTCGGCCACCGCTTCGGCCAGGCGTTGTTCGAGGATACTGGCATCGGCCACTGTCTCGCTACGGGCGGACTGGCGGCGCAGTTGCAGCTGAAGAATTTCGGTCTCGCGGCGGACGATGGCCTGGCGTGAGTCCAGGTCGGGTGAATCCAGTTCCAGCAGCAAGTCGCCGGCCGCCACGGTCTGGCCGTCTTGCACGTGTACGGCCTTCAAGCGCGCAGCTACCGGTGCATACAAGGCGCTGGTGCGCGAGGCTTCGAGCACCGCAGGTATTTCCACCGAGCTGCGCCAGGGCACGATCAGCACCAGCAGCACCGCAGCAAGGCTCAGGCCGGTGATCAGCACCTTGCGCGAGTCGGCTTGTTCGCGGCGTTGCCACCATTCGCCCAGCTCGCGCCAGATGGGCAGGCCGATGAACCACAGCAGCTCAACCACCATCAGAAAGATGCCAAGCACCTTGAAGAACAGGTGATAGACCGCCAGCGCGATGCCGAGGAACAGGATTGCGCGCCATATCCAGGAACCGTAGCCCCAGATCAGCAGGCGCCGGGTCATGCTGGGTGACCAGGGTTCCGGTGCCGGTTCGCCATAGCCGAATAGGGCTTCGCGCAGGCGCCAGCGACACAGGGCGAAGGCGCGGTTCTGCAGGTTATCTACGCCCCATAGGTCGCTGATCAGGAAGTAGCCATCGAAGCGCATGAAGGGATTGAGGTTGATCACCAGGGTGGTGATCCAGGTTGCGCTGGCCAGCATGAAGGCCGAGGTGCGCAAGGGGCCGTCTGGCAGCAATGACCAGGCCAGCAGTGCCAGCACTGCCAACAACAGCTCGGCGAACACACCGCCCGCACCGATCAGCAGTCGCGAGCGCCGGTCGCGCACGCGCCAGGCATCGCTGACATCGGTGTAGAACATCGGCAGCATCACCATGAAGGCCAATCCCATGCTCTGTACCCGACAGCCGGCGCGCTTGGCCATGAAGGCGTGGCCGAACTCATGGCAGAGCTTGGCGAAGGTCAGCGCGATACCGAAAGCCAATGCGCCACCGAGGCTGAACAGGTGAGGAAAGGTGGCGAGAAAGCGCTGCCAATCGCGCATCACCAGGAATACCCCCAGTACGAACACCAGCGGCAGGGCCCAGCGCAGCAGCCAGGGGCCGTGGCGTTCGAGCACGGGCCAGGCGCGATTGAGGAATGGATCGGGCCGCCACAGTGGGATGCGGAAGAACAGGTATTGATGCAGTGCCCGCTTCCACGGGCTTTGGCGCTGGGCGGCAGCTTTCATCGCGTAGCTGGCGCGCTGCTTATCGTCCAGGGCGGCGATCAGGTCATGGCTGCTGAGAAATTGCAGCATGTCCTCGAGCTCGCCCTGGCCCAATGGCAGGCCGGGCTCGGCATTGGCAGCGGCTAGAACGCGCTGCGGCTCGCCCAGTGTCCAGTGACGCAACAGGCGCACGGCGGCGGCGCCGAGCTTGAAGTAGCGCCCGCGTAGCGGGTCGGCCAGCGTCCATTGCGGGGCGCCGTCAAGGCCGGGTGCTGCCGGCGATAGCTGCAGGTCGGGGCGCAGGGCAGGCAGCATTAGAAACCCAGGTTCTGGCGTGCGGCGGCCAGTGGCCGACGTAATAGGTAATAAGCAAGCGGTGCTCGATCACCGAACAGCTTGGCGGTGCCACGCAGGCCCACGCGTGGCGGCGCCTCGACGAAGCGCGCATCCAGGCGGTAGGCCAATTGTCCGGCGGCGGTGGTCTGTGCTTCGTAGGCGGAGCGCTCCAGCTGGGCCTCATGACGATTGAGCGGGTCGCTGTCGAGAAACAGCGCCACTTCGGCGCCCGGCTGCAGGGCGATGGCGTCACCCACGGGCAGCTCGATACGTAATTCGGCCTGGCTCGGGTCGGCGATCTGCATCAGCCGCTCACCAGTTTGCACCGGCTTGCCGGTCAGGCGCTCGGCGTCGGCGAATACGGCGATGCCCTCCCGCTCGGCGCGCACTTCGCTGCGGGCCAGCAGTTGCCGGGCATAGTCGCGTTCGGCGCGTTTCTGCTCGACGCGTGCAGCCAGCAGGTCGAGGCGGGCGCTGGATTCGGCATCGGCAAAGGCGCGTTGGCTGTTGGCCTTGAGTTCGGCCTCGGCTACGCCCAGGGCGCGCTCGGCTACATCGGCCTGGGCCTTGAGGCTGGTGGCCTCGAAGCGCACCAGCAGGTCACCAGCCGCGACGCTTTGGTTGGGTTTGACCAGAAACTCGGCGATCACGCCATCCAGCGGCGCGGCGACGACACGGCCGCCCAGTGGCACGACTTCGGCAGGCGCCAGTACCGACTGACGCACCGGAATCAGCAACAGCAGCGAAAGCGCTGCCGCGACGGCGACCAGTTTCTTGCGCGGCCAGCGCATGCGCCAGGGCTTACGCGGTTGCAGCGCCAGCCAGGCGTGGGCGTAGGTGTCGGCCAGTTGCCTGAGCAGCGATTGCTCGGCTTCACTGAAGGGCGTGTCGCGCGCCAGCCATAGGCCGCCGAAGGTTTCGCCGCTGCGGTTTTTCAATGGTAGCCAGTAAGCATGCGGGGCAGACAGATCGGCCATATCGGCACGAGCCTGTTCATCCAGATGCGTGGGATCGACGTTGTGCCCTTCGTCCAGGCGCTCGTGCTTGAGCAGGGTCGAGGTGGCGCGCTCGACGAAGGCGACGAATGGTGAGTGCGCTTCCACCACGCTGATACTGGTCAGTGCCTGCACCTTGCCGGCGATCAACAGCGCCGCATGGCGAAAACCGAACAGCGCCTGGCCGTCATTGACCATGGAGAAGGCCAGTTGCTCGGTGTTGGCAGCTTTGCGTGCCTGCTGTTCCAAGCCGAGGAACAGGGCGAATACCCGTTCGGCCATACCGGGCAGTGGTGCGTTCATTCCGTCACCTGAAACTGCGCGGTACCGCTCATGCCTGCAAGCAGTCCTTTGTTCTCGTCCGGCAGGCTACCGATCAGCAACAGCGTCTGGCTGCCTTCATCGATACGCGCGCCCAGGCGCTTAACCGTGGCTTTGAGCGGCTTGCCGGTTTCGTCGGGGGTGAAATCGAAGGCCTGCCCCGGCTGCAGGCGGCTGAGCCAGCTGGAGGGCACCAGCAGGTAAATCTCCAACGTGCCGTTATCCACCACATCCAGCAGCGGGGTGCCGCTGGCCACGCTCTCATGGGGTTGGGCGCGGCGCAGCACCACGCGGCCATTGAACGGAGCGGCAACGCTGCAGCGCTTCACCTGTACCTGATACACCTGCGTTTCCGCCTGGGCCTGGGCCTGTCGTGCCTCGGCCAGGGCCACTTCGAAGCGGCCCACTGAGTTGAGGGCGGCCAGCTGTTTCTTGTGGTTCAGCTCTTCACGGGTGGCGCGAGTAGCGGCCTGGGCCGCATTCAACTGAGCCTGGTAGGCGCTGCAGTCGAAGCGCACCAGAACGTCGCCCTTGTTGAAGCTCTGGCCATCGCTGAACGGCATTTCGATGATGCGGCCAGGCAGTTCGCTGGAAAGCACGGCCTGGTTGTGCGCGCGCAGCACGCCGCGTACCTGGCGCTCGCCGGATGGTGTGGCGACCGGCGTCAGTGAATCGAGTAATGGGTCGTCGGCCCAGAGGAGTGAGCTGAATGCAAAGATCAGCAAGCCGAAGAGGCAGGAGAGAGGGCTTTGGCGCGGCATGGCATACGTCCTTGCATGGAGTCAGCGCAGTCTACGGTAGAAGTCGATCATGGCAAATTGGCCGTAACGGCGCATCCATATGGTGCATGATGTCGACTCTGGTGCGTGCGCGGCTTGCTTCTGGTGCGCCAGGTCCCTGGTCAGCCTAGCTGGCGCGTGGCCTGGGCTCTGGCATAAGTCTTGCGCTGCACTGGGTATCGTCCAGGCTAGCAGGAGGCCGCCGTGTCGATTCATGTCGCGCTGCACCATGTCACCCACTACCGCTACGACCGTGCGGTCAACATCGGGCCACAGGTCGTTCGTCTGCGCCCGGCTCCCCACAGCCGCACACGCATCCTGTCTTACTCGCTGAAGGTCGAGCCCGGCGAGCATTTCATCAATTGGCAGCAGGATCCGCAGGGCAACTACCTGGCACGCCTGGTGTTCCCGGAAAAGACTCGCGAGTTGAAAGTCGAGGTGGACCTGGTCGCCGAGATGGCGGTGTTCAACCCATTCGACTTCTTTCTCGAGCCCTATGCCGAGCGCATTCCCTTCACCTACACCGAAGGCGAGCAACGCGAGCTGGCGCCCTACCTGGTCAAGCTGCCGGCCACGCCGCTGTTTGCCAAGTACCTGGCCAGCATTTCTCGCGAGCCGGTGCCCAGTATCGATTTCCTGGTGGCGCTGAATCAGCGACTGTCGACCGACATCCGCTACCTGATTCGCATGGAGCCCGGCGTGCAGACGCCCGAGGAAAGCCTGAAGAACGCTTCCGGCTCCTGCCGCGATTCGGCCTGGCTGCTGGTGCAGCTGATGCGCCACATGGGCCTGGCGGCGCGTTTCGTCTCCGGCTACCTGATCCAGCTCACGGCAGACGTCAAATCCCTCGACGGCCCCTCCGGCACGGACAAGGACTTCACCGACCTGCACGCCTGGTGCGAGGTGTACCTGCCTGGCGCCGGCTGGATCGGGCTCGATCCGACTTCAGGCCTGTTCGCCGGCGAAGGCCATATCCCGCTGG
>Ga0208645_1000735_pt1 | contig 32604 bp, 42 predicted proteins | sample VirMetDEL_Sep_01_FD_184519 | JGI IMG/M metagenome (GOLD analysis project Ga0208645, IMG submission 184519) | Aqueous microbial communities from the Delaware River and Bay under freshwater to marine salinity gradient to study organic matter... | ecosystem: Environmental > Aquatic > Marine >... | reverse complement strand
AACTTGCGGAGATCAAGAAGGCAGAGCTGAACTTCCAAGCACGCATGAAAGAGCTGGACGTGGATGTCTTTGAGCTTGAGACCAAGGATATTCAGCACGCCCGCGAGACCCATAAAGGCGACTGGACCCCGAAGGTCATCGCCCTGGCCTGCATCCTATTCTTTGGCGGATACATTTTCAGCGTGACCTTCCTGCCACCGGAGGCGAACAGTGAGGCGGTCATCAACCTCGTTCTGGGCTACCTTGGCGGTGTGGTTAGCGCGATCGTTTCCTTCTATTTTGGCGCCAGCCAGAAGCAGGACTGAGCCCATGAAGACCGGACCAGAAGGCCTGGAGCTGATCAAGCACTTTGAGGGCTGCGAGCTCAAGGCCTACTGGTGCCCGGCCGGGGTGCTGACCATCGGCTACGGCCACACCGCCGACGTTGACGAGGGCGATGAGATCGAGCAGGAGGACGCCGACCGGCTCCTGGAGGCGGACCTGGAGGAGTTTGAGCATTATGTGCTCCAGTTTGTCGAGCCTGAGCTCACGCAGCACCAGTTCGACGCCATCGTGGCATGGACCTTCAACCTGGGGCCGGGGAACCTCAAGGAAAGCACGCTCCTGAAGCGCCTGAACGAGGGAGATTTCGACGACGTGCCGGCCCAGATCCTCCGGTGGACCAAGGCCGGCGGCAAGGAGCTCCCCGGTCTTGTCCGCAGGCGCGAAGCTGAGGCTTTGCTGTTCCTGGGAGAGGACTGGCGGAAATGTCTAGCCTAGCGATCAAGGATTTCGACCTACTCTCCGACAGTGAAAAGGCGGAGGCCATGGCCCTGCTCAAGCGCTACGACGCGCTTGAGAAGCAGGAGAGCGCGCAGAAGAATTTCCTGTCCTTCGTGAAGACCCAGTGGCCTGACTTCATCGAGGGCCGCCACCACCGGATCATCGCCGAGAAGTTCGACCGCATCGCCGCCGGCAAGCTGAAGCGCCTGATTGTCTGTTTGCCACCGAGGCATTGCCTTGAGACTGATACCCCGGTGCTGACCACCGATGGCTGGAAGACCATGGCCGAGGTCGAAACCGGGGACTATGTCTTTGGACCAGACGGCCAGCCCACTCGCGTCACGGGCAAATCTCCGGTCTACGAAGACGTTGAGCTCTACCGCGTGACGACCAACGACGGCGCCTCGGTCATCACTGACGCAAAGCATCGCTGGTGGGTGCGCCTGGACCGCAAGCACAAGAAGTTCAAGGAGTACACGACAGAAGAGCTCTGGCAGCGCGATCAGGGGTCCTTCTTGCGCCGCCACAGCAGCGGCACGCTGGAGATCCGCCCTGGAGCAGTGGCGAACCCTAGGGCCGCCATGATTCCCGACACAGAGGCCGTGGAGCTCCCTGAGCGTGATCTCCTGGTGGATCCTTATGTGCTCGGGCTTTGGCTGGGCGACGGTTCAAAGCATCAAGCCATTATCACCGCGCATGATGACGACGCAGGCTTCTATCGAGCAGAGTTTGCTCGCCGCGGCTACGAGACCACCGACCAGTCTACGCGCTTCTCTTTTGGCATCCTGAACTTGAAAGTGAAGCTGCGGGATATTGGCGTGCTTGGGAACAAGCACGTCCCGGCAGATTACATGGTCGCCAGCATTGAGCAGCGAAAGGATCTTGTGCGCGGCCTGATGGACTCTGACGGGAATGTGTCGAAGGCCGGGCAGTGCTTCTTTGCCCAGAAGGACCGGGCGCTGATCGACCAGTTCAGGGAGCTCCTCTGGTCCCTGGGCGTCAGAAATACGGTGCAAATTTCTGAGGCCAAGATTGGCGATCGATCCTATGGGCCGACCTACAAGGTGTCTTTCTACGCTCCGGATCTTTGCCTGTTACCCCGCAAGCGCGAGCGCGCTAAGGCGACTGTTTATGGGCGGTTTATCCGCATCGAAAAGCTAGAACGCCGCGGCAACGTGCAATGCGTACAGGTTGAGCGCGAGGATGATCTATTCCTCGCCGGCAAGGGTCTGGTCTGCACTATGAACAGCAAGTCCGAATTTGCCTCGACCTTCTTCCCGGCGTGGATGATGGGGCGCCGCCCGAACCTGAAGATCATCCAGGCGACGCACACCGCAGAGCTCGCGGTGCGGTTCGGCCGCCGGGTGCGGAACATCATCGACAGCGATGAGTTCCAGGAGGTCTTCCCGAGCCTGCAGCTTGAGGGCGACAACAAGAGCGCCGGCCGCTGGACCACCAACGGCGGTGGCGAGGCCTTCTACTCGGGCGTGGGCGGTGCGATCACCGGCCGCGGTGCTGACCTGCTGGTGATTGACGACCCCGTATCGGAGCAGGACGCGCTCTCGGCGACGGCCCTGGACAGCATCTACGAGTGGTACACCTCCGGCCCCCGGCAGCGTCTCCAGCCCGGCGGGATCATCGTGATCGTCATGACCCGGTGGTCGACCAAGGATCTCGTGGGGCGCGTGCTGAAAAAGCAGGGCGACGACTACGCGGACCAGTGGGAGGTGGTCGAGTTCCCGGCCATTATGCCCGAGAGCGAGGAGCCGCTCTGGCCTGAATACTGGAAGAAGGAAGAACTTCTCTCGGTCAAGGCCTCGCTGCCCATCGCGAAGTGGAACGCGCAGTGGATGCAGAACCCGACCGCCGAGGAGGGCTCGATCGTCAAGCGCGAGTGGTGGCGGCGCTGGGAGCCGGACCACGTCCCGGCCTACAGCTACGTCATTCAATCCTACGATACGGCCTACAGCAAGAAGGAGACCGCCGACTACTCGGCGATCACCACCTGGGCGATCTTCCAGCCCGAAAATGACGGGCCCGAGCAGATCATCCTCCTCGACGCCAAGCGCCTGCGGGTAGACTTTCCGGAGCTCAAGCGTGCGGCCATGGAGGAGTACCGATACTGGGAGCCGGACTGCGTGCTCATCGAGGCCAAGGCCTCGGGCACGCCCCTGACCCACGAGCTCCGGCGCATGGGTATCCCGGTGACCGCGTATACGCCGAGCCGGGGGCAGGATAAGATCGCCAGGATGAACAGCGTTGCCCCGATCTTTGAGTCGGGTATGGTGTGGGCACCGGAGCAGACCTTCGCCGAGGAGGTCATCGAGGAGATGGCCTCGTTCCCCTACGGGGACCACGATGACTTCTGCGACTCGGCGACCATGGCCTTGATGAGGTTTCGCCAGGGCGGATTTGTTACCCTTGACGAAGACTATCAAGAAGAGATGCGGCCGCTACGGCGAGACAGGGTGGTTTATTACTGATGGCTATCGAAAAGCGCGAGCTCGGCACCCAGGACGATCCGGACATCATGGTCACGGGCAATCAGGTGGAGGTCTTCCCTGAGCCGTCCCGGGAGGACCAGGTGCGCGACGCGGCCATGGTCCTGGTGGCGGAGGAAGGGATCCTCATCGACGACGAGATCGATGCGATGCCGGAGATGCCCCAGGCCGGCCACGACGAGAACCTGGTCGACTACATTGATGCAGGGGATCTCTCGACCCTGGCCGGGGACGTCCTGTCCTCGATCAAGGCCGACAAGGACTCCCGCTCGGACTGGGAGAAGACCTACGTCGACGGCCTGAAGTACCTGGGCATGCGCTTCGACGACACCCGCTCCCAGCCCTTTGAGGGCGCCTCTGGGGTGATCCACCCGATCCTGGCCGAGGCCGTGACCCAGTTCCAGGCCCAGGCCTACAAGGAGCTCCTGCCGGCCAAGGGGCCGGTGAAGACCGAGATCGTCGGCATGCGCACGGTTGAGGTCGAGCAGCAGGCCGAGCGCGTCGGCAACTTCATGAACTTCTACATCATGAATGTGATGGAGGAGTTCGACCCCGAGCTCGACATGCTCTTGTTCTACCTGCCTCTGGCCGGGTCCGCCTTCAAGAAGGTGTATTACGACACGGTGCTCAATCGCGCGGTGAGCAAGTTCATCGCCCCCGAGGACCTGATCGTGCCCTACGAGGCCCCGGACATGTTCTCGGCCGAGCGCGTGACCCACGTCCTCAGCATGAGCAAGAACGAGATTCGGAAGCTGCAGCTGAACGGGTTCTATGCCGACATCGAGCTCAAGGGCGGCAGCGGCCACTACTCCCGGGACGAGATCGAGGAGCAGATCGACGAGATCGAGGGCCAGTCCCCGTCCTACCAGGAGATGCGCGACCGCACGGTCTACGAGGTCCACACGATCCTAGACCTGCCTGGCTTTGAAGACGTCGGCGAGGATGGCGAGCCTACGGGGCTGAAGCTGCCCTATATCGTCACCATCGACGAGGACTCGCAGCAGGTCCTTGCCATCCGCCGCAACTGGCGCGAGCAGGACCCGGCGAAGCGCAAGATCAATTACTTCGTGCAGTTCAAGTTCCTCCCCGGCCTGGGCTTCTACGGCCTGGGCCTGAGCCACATGATCGGGGGCCTGTCGAAGGCCGCGACCTCGATCCTGCGCCAGCTGATCGACGCCGGCACCCTGGCCAACCTGCCCGCCGGCTTCAAGGCTCGTGGGATGCGGATCCGGGACGAGGACAACCCGCTTCAGCCTGGTGAGTTCCGGGACATCGACACCACCGGCGGCAGCCTCCGGGAGAACCTGATCCCGCTCCCGATCAAGGAGCCGTCGAACGTCCTCATGCAGCTGCTCGGGCTGCTCGTGGAGAGCGGCAAGCGTTTTGCCTCGATCGCCGACATGAACGTCGGGGACATGAACCAGCAGATGCCCGTGGGCACGACCGTGGCGCTCCTGGAGCGCGGCACGAAGGTCATGAGCGCGATCCACAAGCGCCTGCACTACAGCCAGAAGATCGAGTTCCAGCTGATGGCCAGGGTGTTCAACGAATACCTGCCGCCGGAGTACCCGTACCAAACGGGCTCCGGCCAGCAGGTGATCTTGAACCAGGACTTCGATGGCCGGGTCGATGTGATCCCCGTCTCGGACCCGAACATCTTCTCCCAGAGCCAGCGCATCACCATGGCCCAGGAGCTCATGACCCTGGTCCAGTCTAATCCTGAGATCCATGGCCCTCGCGGGATCTATGAGGCCTACCGGCGCATGTACGCGGCCCTGGGGGTCGATGACATCGACACCCTCCTGCAGCCGCCTCAGGAGCCTCAGCCGCCCATGCCGGTGGATGCGGGCCTGGAGAACTCCGGGCTGCTCCTCGGTCAGCCTGCGCAGGCCTTTGAGCCCCAGAACCACCTTGCCCACGTCGACGCCCACCGGCAGCTGTTCCTGACCCAGGTTGTCAAGGAAAACCCGCAGCTGCAGGCGATGATCATCAGCCACATGCTCCAGCACCTGCAGTTCCAGGCGGCCCAGATGGCCCAGCAGCAGCTTCCGCCTGAGGTGATGCAGCAGATCCAGCAGCAGCCCATGCTCGCGCAGCAGCTGCCGCCGGAGCAGGTTCAGATGTTCCAGCAGCAGGTGCAGATGCTGATCGACCAGCTGGCTTCGCCGATCCTGGCCCAGCTGACGGCGGAGCTCATGGAATCGATTGGCCAGGGCAGCGCCGATGATCCCCTGGTGCAGATCCGCCAGCAGGAGCTCGCGCTGCGCGCGGCAGAGCTCCAGCAGGATCAAAGCGAGTTCCAGGCCGAGGAGCAGCGCCGGGTCCAGGAGAAGCTCCTGGAGGCCGAGATCCAGCGCCAGCGCATGGATCTCCAGAAGCAGATGGCCGACGATAAGATTCGCATGGCCGAGGACCGGCTCCAGCAGAACACCGAGCTGAAGCTGATGGAATTGGCCCAGAGGTTCGGGAGACAGCAATGACCACCAGCTACCGCCTAGAGGCGATCGCAGAGCTCCGCAAGCGCAAGAAGGTCATGCGCGAGCTGGAGGCCCTGGAGTTCGCCGCCGAAGAGAAACGCAAGGCCGATCGCGACGCCGCGAATGAGGCCAGGATTGCGGCCAAGCTTGGCCGAGCCACCGGGGAGGAACCTGCGCCTCCCGCGGTGGTGCTTTCTGAGCCAGAACAAGAGGCCCTGGTCGAAGAGGCCAAGCCGAAACCCAAGCGCCGTCGGAAGGCGGCACCCAAGAAGGAGGCTGAAAATGCCGATGAAGAAGGGACGCAGCCAGGAGACGATCTCGGAGAACATCCGGATGCTTCGTAAAGAGGGTCGTCCGCAAAAGCAAGCCGTGGCCATCGCGATGGACAAGGCCAAGGAAATGAAGGCCGGTGGCGCTGTGATGGGCGCCGCTAAGGTCAAACCGAAAAGAATGAAGACCCGTGGCACCGGCGCCGCCACGAAGGGTCTTTATTTCTACGAACGGGATTGATGGACGACCTCGACCTTCAATCTCGGATCGATCGAACCATTCGTGAGCGTCGGGCGCTGATCCAGGAGACGCTCATGAACGGTTTGCTAAAAGATATGGAACAGTACAAATATTTGCAGGGCGAGCTGCGTGCGTTAGACTTCATTGAGGAGACCATTCGGGACTACCTCAAGAAGGAGGCGCGGTGAGTAAACCAAGTGTAGAGGGTGCTTATGTAAGCACCGAGGAGCGCGTGCTCGATCCAACCCTGTTGGAGAAGAGCGCGCTTGAACGCATGCCCAGCCCGTCCGGGTGGCGCATGCTGGTTCTTCCTTATGCGGGGAAGGGCACAACCAAGGGTGGGATCCACCTGACCCAGGAGACTCTCGACCGGGAAGGGCTCGCTACCGTGGTGGCGTATGTGGTGAAGATGGGGCCGCTCTGCTATGCGGAGACCTCCAAGTTCGGCCACAAGCCGTGGTGCAAGGAGCGCGACTGGGTTCTGATCGGCCGTTACTCGGGTGCCCGCTTCAAGCTTGAAGACGGCGCCGAGGTCCGCATCATCAATGACGACGAGGTCATTGGCACGATCCTCAACCCAGACGACATAGTGAGCTTCCGATGATTGAGAACGCAGCGAAACAAGCCGAAGAAGATCGGGTCGACATCGAGATCACCGAAGACCTGCCCGAGGGTGAGGCCCAGCCGCAAGCCCAAGCGTCCAACGAGGACGAGCTTGAGCGCTACACGAAGCAGGTCTCTCGCCGGATCAACAAGCTGAACGCAAAACAGCGTGAAGCCGAGGAGCGCGCTGCCAACCTGGAGCGTCTGGCGATGCAGAAGGAGCAGGAGCTCCAGCAGTACCGCCAGCAGACGGTCCACTACCAGCAGAGCATGCTCCAGAAGGAAGAGGAGTCGCTGAAGGCCAAGTCGGACCAGGTCGATGAGATCTACCGCAAGGCGGTCTCCAGTGGCGATGCCGAGCTCATGTCCAAGGCGGACACGCTGAAGACCGAGCTCGCGATCCAGAAGGAGAAGCTGAACGCGGCCAAGGCCCGCTATGCCGGTGCTCAGCAGGCGCAGGCTCAGCAGGTTCCTCAGGAGCAATACCAGCAGTACCGCCAGCCTGAGCCGCAGCGGCAGGCCCAGCAGGAGGTCAAGCCGACCGACCAGGCCCTGTCCTGGCACCAGCAGAACCCCTGGTACGGGAACCAAGAGGACCCCGAGCATTCGGCGGCTACGCAGCTTGCGTACTTCACCCACTTCAACCTTCTGAACGAAGGCTACGAGGCCGACTCCGAGGATTATTATGCGGAGTTGAACAATCGTGTTTATCGGGCGTATCCTTCGCTCAAGGCTGCCGGCGACGGCGGCCAAGCTGCCGGGAAACAGGAAAGTCGGCCCTCTGTGCAAAGAGTCGCTTCCGCCTCAGTAGGAGGTCGGCAAAAATCACAGACCAAGCGTGGTGTGACGTTTACGAAGTCTGAGATCGAACGTCTCCGCGGTCTGAAGCCGCACAACATGAGCGAGGAGCAATGGCTCCAGCGAGTGGCTAAGGAAAAGCAGAAGATCGCACAACGAGAGGTACGCTGAGATGAGTAACACGACCACGAACCGCGCAAGCCGTGAATCCGAGACTCACGCTAAACAAGCTCGCAGACAACCTTGGCGCCCAGTGCGTAAGCTGGAAACTCCTCCCGCCCCTCCGGGGTACGAATACCGTTGGATTCGGGAGAGCATGCTGGGGCAGGAAGACAGGGCCAATGTGTCCCGTCGGGTGCGCGAGGGCTGGGAACTGGTGCGTGGCACCGACCTCCCGCCCGAGTGGCGCGATTCCTTCCCCACCATGGACAGCGGCCGCCATGAGGGCGTAGTAAGTACGGAGGGTCTGCTGCTGGCCAAGTTACCGATCGAAACGGTTGAGGAGCGTCGCGCCTACTACCAGGGCAAGACGCGCCAAGCCCGGGAGGCGTTGGACAACAACATGTTCAGCGAGCTCCGGGGAGACAGCCGTTATGTGAAGTACGACCCCCAGCGCGATACCCAAGTTACCTTTGGACGACGCTGATATTAGGAGGCCATTCAAATGGCAAATAAAGACGCTGCTTTTGGTTTGCGTCCCAGCCGGATGATGGGTGGTGCCCCTTATTCTGGGGGTCAATCCCGTTACCGCATCGCAAGCAGCCTCGCTGGTGCTATCTTCCAGGGCGACCTGGTCAAGCAAGTTACCGGCGGTGGCATTGAGCGTGCTGCTGCATCCAGCACGGTTCCCGTGGTAGGCGTATTTAACGGCTGCCAGTATACGGATCCGACGACTGGTGAGCAGGTGTTCAAGAACTACTACCCCGGGAGCGTGGCTGCTTCCGACATCATTGCTTTCGTCATCGACGATCCGAGCGTGGTGTTTGAAGTGCAAGCCGATGCTGCTTTCCCCGTCGCTGACCTGTTTGGCAACTTCGACATCGTCGATAACGCCACCACGGGCGACGTGAAGAGCGGTCGCTCCAACCTGGAGCTCGATGTCACCACGGGTGCTACGACCACGACCCTGCCCCTCAAGGCAATCGACATCTCCCAGGATCCCGACAACGACGACGTGGCCTCGGCCAACACGAACGTGCTTGTGGTGATCCAAAACCACATCATGGGCGTGAAGTCCGCCGGCTTAGCATAAGGAGGCTGAACAATGGCAATTTCACGCGCCCAGCTCGCGAAAGAGCTAGAGCCCGGACTCAACAGCCTCTTTGGCATGAGCTACGACACCTACTCTCGCGAGTACGAGCAGATCTTCGCCATCGAAGACTCTCAGCGTGCGTTTGAAGAAGAAGTGCTGGTCACCGGCTTTGGCGGGGCTCCCGTCAAGACCGAAGGCCAGGGCGTCCAATTCGACAACGCCTCCGAGAGCTACACGGCTCGCTACACCCACGACACCATTGCCCTGGCATTTAGCCTCACCGAAGAGGCCGTCGAGGATAACCTCTACGACTCCCTCGGTAAGCGCTACGTCAAGGCTCTGGCTCGTTCCATGGCTAACACCAAGGAAGTCAAGGGTGCCGACGTGCTCAACAACGCCTTCTCCTCCAGCTTCGCTGGCGGCGACGGTAAGGCACTGATCGCTACCGACCACCCGCTGGCCGGTGGTGGCACCGCTGCCAACCGTGCGACCACGATGGCCGACCTCAACGAGACGTCCCTTGAAGACGCGCTGATCGACATCAGCACCTTCACCGACGATCGCGGTCTGACCATCTCGGTGCAGGCGACCAAGCTTGTGGTTCCCCCGCAGCTGGTGTTCGTTGCAGACCGGATCCTGGAGTCCACGCTCCGGGTCGGCACGGCTGACAACGACATCAACGCGATCCGCAACACGGGCGTGCTTCCCGGTGGCTACACCGTGAACCACTACCTGACGGATCCGGATGCCTTCTTCCTCCTCACCACGGTGACGGAGATGGGCGAAGGCCTGAAGATGTTCCAGCGCACCGCCATGGAAACCTCCATGGAGCCGGACTTCTCCACCGGGAACCTCCGCTACAAGGCCCGCGAGCGCTATTCTTTTGGCTTCAGCGACTGGCGTGGCATCTACGGCTCCGAAGGCGCGTAAGCACCTTCCGCCGTATCGAAAGGGCGTCCTCCGGGGCGCCCTTTTTATTTGCGCCGAACAAGCGTATAAATGGGCCTGATCCCTGACGAGCACAATGCTCGACCCTAGCCACGACAGGAGATTCCCAATGGCTAATACCACGTTCAACGGTCCGGTACGGTCCGAAAACGGCTTCAAAGTTGTTTCCAAGAACGCCACGACCGGTGCTTTCACCGAGAGCTTTGTGCTTGACGATTCCGGCATGCAGGTAACGCCTGTCTCTGTCAGCGACGGCGACGTGACCATTGCCGCTGCAACCAACGGTGGTCGGGTCAACCTCGTCCCTGCCCCCTCTCAGGACAACACCTACACGCTCCCGGCTCCGACTGCCGGCATTGCGTATCGGTTTGTCTTCGCGGGCGCGGCGGCAGCGTCTTTCGATGCCATCTTCGACACCGGGGACGACGCCAACTTCTTCATCGGCGGTGTGACCTTCCTCGATACTGACAACGAGGTGTCTGTTGTGGGCTCGGACGGCGACTCCAACAGCATCTTCCAGATCAATGTCCCTGCGGCCTTCGACATCACCTTCCTCGGTTTGGACGACACCAACTACCAAATCTTTGGGACGGTGACGAGCGCAACCGCTCCGGCCTTCTCTGACCAGCCGTAAAGTGCATAGCTACGGAGGATTAGGCCGATGATGGATAGTTTGGCCCAAGTTAAGCAGGTCAGTCGCCGAGAGTCGGGCTTTGCGGTTCTCGGCGCACATCGCCTGAAAGTGGTGTCGGTAGTCGGCACCTCTAGCGAGGGGAAGCTGACCATTTTTGATACCGACACGGCCCCCGTGGCCGGGACGTATGCCCAGACAGGAACGACGGTGACCGTCACCAAGACGGACCACGGGCTGTCTACTGGGGATGTGCTTGGGATTTGCTTTGCAACGGGGACCGGGGGTACGGCAACGTCCGGCAACTACACCATCACCGTGACTGCGAGCAACACGTTCACGGTCCCCATGCTGAACTCAGACACGATCACAGGCACCCCCGCGTGCAACTACGTCGCAAACATCGGGTCGAAGCAGCCAAAACCAAAACGCTGGTTGATGTGTAAAACTGTTTCGGCAAGCGACATCTTTGCCAACGTTTTTGACATCCCAAACAGCGGTTTTGCAACAAAACTCGGGACGTATTTCCTGATGAGCAACCTGTCTGAAGCCGACGCTTTCTACGAATAATGGCGACGACTAAAAACGTCAGTCGCACGCCTAGCGGGAGACTCACCTACCGAGGTGAGTCTTTCGCTGGCTACAATAAGCCGAAGCGCACCTCGGGCGGCAGCAAGAAGTTCGCCGTCCTGGCCAAGAAGGGAGACGAGGTCAAGCTGGTGCGGTTCGGCGACCCGAACATGACGATCAAGAAAAGCAATCCTGAGAGGCGACGCAATTTCCGGGCGCGGCACAACTGCGATACCGCAAAGGACAAATTTTCAGCACGCTACTGGTCGTGCAAGAAGTGGTGAGTTTGCCGCCCCCCGCCCGTCTCCTCTCTCCCCGCGCCCGGTGTGGGCGGGTGGGCGGCATCTTTTAGGAGAGCGCTATGGCCGACGTACCGAAAAATGTACGCAACCCAGCCTTGTACAAGAAGGCTCGGGCCGAGGCCAAGCGCAAGTTCGACGTATGGCCGAGCGCCTACGCCTCGGGCTACCTGGTGAAGCGCTACAAGGACATGGGTGGCACCTACAGCAACGGCAAGGCCAAGGGCGGGGAGATCAACGCCAACACCATGATGGTCCAGGGCCGGGGCTGCGGTGCCATGATGGACAGCAAGCGCAAGCAGACCCGGGTGCCCCGTGGCTAAGCGAAAGGGAGGACTGACCAAGTGGTTTGGCGAAAACTGGGTCGATATCTCAGCACCGAAAAAGAGTGGTGGCTTCAAACAGTGTGGCCGCAGTTCTGCGAGCGACTCAAAGCGTGGCTATCCAAAGTGCGTGCCTTCATCAAAGGCAGCTAGCATGAGCGAGAAGGAGATCGCCTCGGCCGTCCGGCGGAAGCGATCGAAGAAGCAGGGCGTGGGCGGCAAGCCCACCAACGTAGCAACATTTGCAGCCGAAGGAGGCTCGATCATGAAGATGAAGAGCAAGGGCTACGCCAAGGGCGGCGCCATGATGAAGAGCAAAGGCATGGCCAAGGGTGGTGCCATGAACAAGAAGCCGGCCGGCAAGATGCGTCCGCCTTCCAAGAAGAACAGCGGCCTTTACGGCTAAGGGTGCCGTATCTTCAGAGTAACATCCCCCATTTCAAGTGCTGGGTTCGCCGTGAATACACCAAGAATCACATGGAGTATCACGGCGAATTTTTGCACGCGATGGCGATTGCGGTAACGACGATGCCGACCAGGTGCCTCAGCTTCCAGGTGCTGTTTACCGGGGCTGAGACCTACGACACCGACGAGCCGAACGTACACGGTGGGGCGATGTGGGCGCGGATGCCGATTACGGCGCTGGTTGGGGACACGCCGCTGGAGGACTGGCCGGAGCCTATGCCGGTCTGGGCTGCGCAGCCTTGGGACTGCAGCAGCCACCACCACGCGGTTTACGTCCTGGACCGATGCACGCCATGCCCCTGGCTGGCGAAGATAGACGGCAAGTTCTACCCGGCGAAGTATTACTTCACTGTGGACTATGCCGAGAATGAGATCGCTGACGACCCGGCGCAGCATAAGCAGAGCCATGTCCTGGAGCTGCTCGACGCCGGTAAGTGGACCGGGAACATCGTCGCCCTGCCGAACAATCGGGTCAGGGTCACGCACCCGGCCTGGTTTGAGACGGGAGAGGGTGCGCCCGATTTCCGCCCGTCGCAGCATATCCACTACAGCAAGTCAGATCTGGACTATACTCTCGACGTGAACCAGGTCTTCGACAATCTGTACGCTGAGGGTGACGACAATGGCGACGAGCAGCAGCAAGAACTTTGAGCTCGACGTAGCCGAGTACATCGAGGAAGCGTTTGAGCGGTGCGGGCTAGAGCTCCGCACCGGCTACGACCTTGAGTCGGCCCGTCGGTCGCTGAACCTGCTCCTCGCCGAGTGGGCGAACCGTGGTCTGAACCAGTGGACGGTGAAGCAGAACACCATCGCCATGGTCCAGGGCACGGCGGCCTACAACCTGGACGCGACGAATCCCACGGCCGTCATCGACGTGCTGGATTGCTTCGTGCGCGAGACGGTCAGCGGGACGACGACGGATCTCCCGCTGAACCGCATGAGCCGGGCCGAGTACGCCAACATGGCGACCAAGAGCACGACCGGGAAGCCGAACCAGTATTTCCTGGACAAGCAAATCACGCCCACGATCACGGTCTGGCCGGTGCCCGACAAGAGCTCGACCTACACGGTCTACGTCAACGTGCTCACGCGCATGGACGACGCCGATACGGGCGTCGACACCATGCAGGTGCCCTTCCGCTTCTACCCGTGCCTGGCGGCCGGCCTGGCCTACTACATGGCCCTGAAGCGCGCCCCGGAGAAGGTGCAGCTGCTCAAGGCGCTGTACGAGGAAGAGTTCACCCGGGCGATGTCCCAGGACGAGGAGCGGGCATCCTTCCGGATCGCCCCGAACCTCCGCAGCTATAACATCGCCTAGCCATGGCCTTCGCGTCCAACAAGCACGCCTACGGGATCTGCGACATCACCGGATTCCGCTACCGGCTGAAGGACATGAAGAAGACCTGGGACGGGCTCCTCGTGGGACCCGACCAGTGGTCGCCTAAGCACCCCCAGCTGGAGCGCAAGCCTACGCCGGCGGATCCCCAGGCGCTCAAGAACGCGCGCCCGGATCCTAACGCGGACGGGAATGACCTGACGGCCTTCCCGCTGGTCTATACGAACGTCGGGGATGGGAAGCTGGGCACAATTTTGCAAACCTTTGCAATTACCTGTACTGTCGGCGCGGTGGAGGTGACCACATCATGAGCTATACCCTAGCCTCGCTTAAGGCCGCAGTGCAGGAATGGATGCAGGTCGACGAGACGACGTTCAACGACAACCTGGATGAGATGATCCAGAACGCGGAGGCGCGGATCTTCAAGCTTGTGCAGCTCCCCGAGCAGCGCAAGAATGTGACCGCCAACGTGTCGACGAACAATCGTTTCCTGGCCACGCCGACGGATTTCTTTGCACCGTTTAGCCTGGCGGTGATCGACGACAGCAAGTACCACTACCTGCTGTTTAAGCACCCCAGCTTCATCAAGCAGTATGCGCCGGGCACCGCTACCCGTGGGCGCCCGAAGTATTACTCGCAGTTTGATGACACGGCCTTTGAGCTGGCTCCGGTCCCGGACGCTGACTATTCGATCGAGCTGCACTACCTCTACAAGCCGGCCTCGCTCACCTCTGGTGGCGATGCTGGGACGACCCTGCTCTCGACCGAGTACCCGGAGGCCCTGCTCTACGGCACCCTGGTGGAAGCTGCAATCTTCCTCAAGGAGCCGCCCGATGTGGTGGGAACCATGGAGACTCGCTTCAAGGAAGCCGTCGGCCGTATGAAGAACCTCAGCGAGGGCCGCGGCACGAGAGACGAGTACCGCTACGATATGCTGAGAATTGGAGTGTCTTGATGCAGGAGAAAGATCCGGGCCTAAAGGGGAAGAAGGTCGCGATCGTTGCCCTGGGATCCTCCCAGATTGACTTCGTGATCGGGCTAGAAAACAGCAAGCAGTGGGACGAGGTGTGGTGCATCAACTCGGCGCTGGCGGTCTACCGTCAGTGTGACCGGGTCTTCATGCTCGACCCGCCCTCCCGCTATCTCGACACCGAGGACGCGGGCAACCAGACGGAGATCATGCGCAAGCTGCTCCCGGTGCATCCGGGGCCCATCTACACCTGCGAGCTCGACGAGCGGGTGCCAGGGGCCGTGGAGTATCCGCTGGCTGAGGTGGTCACTTATGCCAAATGCGCATATCTAAATAACACCGTGGCCTATGCGGTGGCCTATGCCTACTGGCAGGAGGTCGCGCACATCGACCTGTTCGGGGTCGACTTCAGCTACAGCCACAACCTCCACTTCGCCGAGGCCGGCCGGGCCTGCGTCGAGTTCTGGATCTCCAAGTGCCTGGAGAACAAGATCGGCATCGGTGCCTCGCCGCGGTCGAGCCTGCTCGACAGCAACGTGGGCGTGACCGAGCGTCTCTATGGCTACCATAGGTTGGAAGATCCTATCGTGGCCATGCCGCACCAGGACGAGTGGGTGCTCTGCCCCCGGTCCCAGCTGAGCAAGGTCATCCAGGAGCGCGAGATCGAGCTCGTGAAGGTGGCCAAGGCCCCGGAGCCCTACCGAGGATGATCCCGGGGCAATCAGGCCCGAAGCTGGGCAACGTCATGGTCTCCACGACCCAGAACAAGGGGCACGACCCCGAGTTCTGGGCGGAGCAGGCCACGAAGAAGATCTGCGGGATCTCTGCCAATGCGGACCCGCACATTCGCAAGCAGGCGTTGGCTTTCCGGGACAGGATCTACGCGGTAATATTGGCCGAGATGCGGAGCGCCATCCGCTCAGACCGTGTTACCCTGAGCAATCAGATGAGGGCGCGCGGGATAAACGATTTGGCGCAGATCATTCGGGAGCTTTGAAATGGCCATCACCTCCGCAATTTGCACGTCCTTCAAGCAAGAGCTGCTCGTCGGCACGCACAACTTCGCCACCGGCGGGGACCTGTTTAAGCTGGCGCTCTACACGAGCTCTGCGACGCTCGGGGCCTCGACCACTGCCTACACCACGGCCGGTGAAGCCACGGGCACGAATTACAGCGCCGGCGGCGGCAACCTGACCAACATCACGCCCTTCGCAACGGGCACGACGGCGGTCGTCGACTTTGCAGACCTAACCTTCTCCACGGCGACGATCACCGCCCGGGGCTGCCTGATCTACAACAGCACCGTTGCAGACAAGGCGGTGGCCGCGATCGACTTTGGCGGGGACAAGACCAGCACGGCGGGTGACTTCACGATTGTGTTCCCGACGCCGACCGCGACGGGCGCGATCATCCGGCTGGCATAATGCCCCATGCCGCTGTCAAAGCTGGAGTTCCAACCGGGGATCGTTAAAGAGTCCACGGACTACGCTGCAGAAGGGGGCTGGGTTGACGGAAACCTAGTCCGCTTCCGCAAGGGTCGCGTGGAGAAGATCGGCGGCTGGCAAAAATTCGGCACCGACAGCGTCGAAGGCACCCCCAGGGCAATCCACCCCTGGCTCTCCCTGGGCGGAACGCGCTACAACGGCGTCGGCACGACGTGGAAATACTACGTCGAGCAGGGCCAGACCTATTACGACGTCACCCCCATCCGCAGCACCACCGCCGCGGGCGATGTGACCTTCGCCGCCACCAACGGATCCTCGACCATCACCGTGAGCGACACGGCCCACGGCGCGGTGGTCAATGATTTCGTGACCTTCTCCGGCGCGGTGACCCTGGGCGGGAACATTACCGACACGGTCCTGAATCAGGAATATCAGATCTCGGCGATCATCGACGTCGACAGCTACGAGATCATCGCCAAGGACACCTCGGGCGCCACGGTCACGGCAGACGGGTCCGATACCGGCAACGGCGGTGCGAGCGTCGTGGGCGAGTACCAGATCAATGTGGGCCTGGACACCTATGTGTCGAGCTCTGGCTGGGGCGTAGGGGTTTGGGGCGCTGGTGGTTTTGGCTCTGCCTCGGCCATCTCCGCGGTGAACCAGCTGCGGCTCTGGACCCATGACAATTACGGCGAGAACCTGATCATGAACCCGCGCGGAGCGGGGATTTATCGCTGGGTCGAGAACAGCGGCGTGACGGTGCGTGCCGAAGAGCTCTCGCAGATATCCGGCGCCAACCTGGTGCCCACGGTGGGCCTGCAGGTGATCACCTCCGAGACCGACCGGCACCTCATCGTGCTGGGCGCGGATCCGATCTCTGGCGGCGCCCGCACGGGCACCCTGGACCCCATGCTGGTGGCCTTCTCCGACCAGGAGGACGAGCTCCAGTTTGAGCCCACGGCGACCAACAGCGCGGGCTCTGTGCGTCTATCGAGCGGGTCCTTCATCGTCGGTGGCCTGAAGAGCCGGCAGGAGGTCCTGATCTGGACCGACACCAGCCTTTACTCGATGCAGTTCATCGGCCCCCCGCTGACCTTCGCCGTGAACCTGGTGAACGAAGGCGCGGGCCTGATTGGCCCCAAGGCCATGGCCAATGCCCCGACTGGGGTCTTCTTTGCATCCAAGAACGGCTTCTTTTTTTACAACGGCGCCGTCCAGCGCCTGCGCTGCACGGTTCAAGAGTACGTCTTCAATGACCTCGACCTGAGCCAGGCCTTCAAGTGCGTTATGGGCGTGAACAGCGCCTATAACGAGATCTGGTTCTTCTACCCGTCGATCGAGGACGACACGGGCGAGATCAGCCGCTACGTCACCTACAACTACCTCGACCAAGCCTGGAGCATCGGCAAGCTGACCCGCTACGCCTGGGTCGACGCCGGAATCAATGACCTGCCCCTGGCCGCGCTGACCATGGATGGCGACTATTGCTTGGTCGAGCACGAGAACGGCTTCGACGCCGATGGCGATCCCATGACAGGGGTCTTCATCGAGTCTGCCGATATCGACATCGCCGACGGCGAGCAGTTCGCCTTCGTGCGGAAGATCATCCCGGACATGGCCTTCACGGTGGATCCGGCGATATCGAACACCCCGGCCATGAACATCGTCCTGAAGCGTCGTAACTACCCGGGCGAAGCCTTGGTCACGGACTCGACGTCCCAGATCACGCAGAGCACAGCATTCAAGAACGTGCGCACGCGCGCGCGGCAGATGGCCCTGCGCTTTGAGTCCGATGACGACGCCTCGTCGCTAGACCAGAAAGGGTATAAGTGGCGCCTGGGCGCGACTAGGGTCGACATACAGGCGAGCGGCCGCCGATGAGCAAGCTGCTGCCGACACGGCTCCCGCTGGCACAGGGGCAGACCGTGTCAGGGGACACCTTTAACCGCCTGGTGCGGGTGCTTGAGATCAACCTGGGGGCATTCGACCCTTCGTTCTCGGCGCACTACAATCTGGACGAGAGGGACTCGCTACAGTTTTCGACTGGGTCGATCATCTTCAACACCACGAACATGATTCACCAGGCTTTCGATGGCACCCAGTGGCGGAACCTGTACGAGCATCAAACTTACCCAACCGGGGTGTCGATTGTGAGCAGCCTCGGCTCAGTGACGGTGACGACGCCATGATGAACGCCGCCAGAAAGGAGAACAGACATGCTTTCCGGTAGCGGCATTGGCAACCTGGGCGGATCTTTTGGCTATGGTCCTAGCTCAGCTTTTGGAGTTGGCCAAAGAGCTTCTAATTTTAATATCAATCTTGGCTCTGCCGGTATTGGCGGACTACCATTTGCTCCCATCAACCTCGGCGGCGCTTCAAATCTAGGGTTAGTGAATCAGGTGGCTTCCGCTGTGAATAGGCTCACACCGGAGGCTATCGCTGCCGCAAGAAGGGCAGCCGAGAACCAAGCCCCAGCGCCTGCTATCAATTCCATAGAGGATCAGCTTGCAACCGCTGCTCGCATTGCAGCAGCCGTTAATCAGAGCCCTTCTGCTCGTTCCTCCGCCCCTGCGCCTTCGCCAACCGTCGCGTCTACCTCTCGGCCCGCACCTAGCGTTTCTGGCGCAACGGGGCTGGCAGCGCAGGAGCTCACCGGCGACCCGGACATGGATCGCATGATTCTTGCGGCCCGTGATGCGCAAGGCGTCAGCACGGACGTGGGCCCAGGCGGCCAGACCATGGCTGAATATCAGCAAAGCGTCGCCGACTTGGCTGAGTTCAGGAACCTGCCGGAGAACGTCGCTTACCGAAACACCGTGCGTCCCGAGATCAAGGCTGCTATCGCCGGGCTTGCGGCTCCCTTTGTCCCTGGCGCAGCGGCGGGCTTGGCCGGCGCTCTGGGTGGCGGCGCGCTTGCATCGGCGGCAACCGGGGCTGCCCTGGGGTCTGGGCTGGCGGCCGCCACTGGCCAGGATCCGGTTAAGGGCGCGCTCACGGGCGCCCTGGGCGGCTTTGGGCAAGGCGCATTGCAGGCAGCAGGCCAAGCAGGCACCACCTCGGGCATTGCCTCGCTAGCGGATACCGCTAGCACCGGGGCGTCTGTGGCTGACACGGCAAGCCGCGCTGGTGGCGTCCTAGACGTCCTCGGGACCGTAGCAGATGTTGCTCGGTCCCCAATCGTCAACGCGGCGCGTGAATACATGGAAGCGCGAGACGAGCGCCCAGGCTATACCCCGCAGCTCCCTGGCCAGATCGACGTGGTCAGCATCCCAACCGAAGCGCCTCGCGCTCCGGAGGCTCCGGGCGTAGATATCGGCGCCCCGGTCATCTCCCAGGACGAGATCGACCGAATCGAGCAAGAAGAGGAAGCCGAGCGACAGCGCCAAGAGAGGGCTGCAGCCGAGCGCGAGCGTCAGAGACAAGAAGCTGAAGCCAAGGCTAAAGCAGAAGCCGAGGCTAAAGCTAAAGCCGATGCTGAGGCCGAGGCCAAGAGAAAGCGTGACGCAGAAGCCAAGGCCAAAGCTGAGCGCGAGGCGGCCGAAGCCAAGGCCAGGGCGGAGGCTGAAGCGAAAGCTAAGGCAGAAGCTGAAGCTGAGGCTCAGCGCAAGCGAGATGCCGAGGCTAAGGCAAAAGCTGAGCGAGAGGCCGCTGAAGCTAAAGCAGAAGCTGAGCGCAAGGCGGCTGAAGAAAGGGCCAATCAAGATTATGGCGATAGCGATCTTGGGAACTGGCAGCCTGACGCTGGTTCAGGCCGGGGCTGGGTTTATGAGGGGGTCGATCCTAATACTGGCGAAGGTATTTTCAGATCCGAGGGCGATCCCGGCAAGGTAATGCGAGACCGCAACCCGTCTCCGAACCTCATTATCGGCGAGAAGTATGTAGATGCTAATGCGGGGGTTGAGGACGCCGACACTGATACGGCGGATTCGGTCGTTAATGATCGGATCATTGAAGACGGCTGGTTGCGCAATGGCCCATGGCGCTACGACGGTGAGGGGATATTCACGGACGTCGCTACCGGAGCGGTTGTCTACGACCCCACTGTTCCGGAGGGGATCAAGGTTGGCGATAGATTTGATGCCGGCGGTAACAACGACGCTGTCCCCGTCGAAGAGCCTGCGGAAGAGCCGGAGGATGTCGCGGAAGACGAGCCCGAGGACGCGGTGGTCATCGTCACGCCTGATGATTTTGGGACTGATACCGGGGCCGGCACAGATGCTGGTACTGGCGAGGACATCGGCACTGGAGAAGACACTGGCGAAGAAATCATCATCGTTGATGACGAGGCCGGCGCTGATACTGGCAGTGAAATTGATACCGGAGAAGGCACCGGGACAGGAACCGGCGCAGGCACTGGAGCAGGAACCGGAGCTGGCACGGGAACAGGTACGGGAACAGGAACCGGGACTGGCACTGGGACAGGCACCGGGACTGGTACAGGAACCGGGACTGGTACAGGGACGGGCACCGGGACAGGTACAGGGACCGGCACTGGGCAGCCTAGCACTCCCGGAGGTATCCAGTCCCTGCTTCCGATGTTCGGGCTAGCGCTCCTTGGCCGCTACCTGCTCGGCGAGGCTGAAAAGGGCCAGCGCCGTGGCCGCCTGCCGCTAGAGCAGGAGTCGGCCACCGGCTACTACAACATTGATCGCGAGATCCGCCGAAGGATGGGCTTGGGCGGATAAACTGCTACTATGCGCCAAAGGATTTGAGGGTTGAACAATGGCTAATCCGCTTCAAGGAATCGTGACGCTAGGCGGCAATATCCTAGGTGGCCTAGGAAACGTCGCCTCGGGTATTTTTGGGACGAACCCCAGCAATCCTATTGGTACTCAGGTTGGAACTGCCGTCGGAAATGTTTTGGGCACAACTGGCTCCAACCCGATCACCCAGCAAATTGGTCAGTTTATTGGGAACCTCTTGGGCACGAGTGGCAGCGGCGGAGCCGGGGGCGGTCTTAGTGGCCTCTTGGGCGGATCCGGCGGCATTGGCAGCCTCCTGGCCGCAGGCGTGCCTGCCTATTACCTCGGCAAGGCCGCGATGGAAGAGGCCAAGACCCAGACCGGCGTGCCCCTTATTCCGCTGACCCAAGAAAGCGGCGCCGGGCGCTACAACATCGAGGCGGAGATTCGCCGCCGCATGGGCCTCCCTGCCCCGGATCCGGTTGAGTTTGGCCTTCTGCCCGCCGGGACGCTGCCTGAGCTCTCTGGCGGCCGGGCCCGCCCTCCTGGCGGTGAGGCTGTGGTTTACGAGTTTGCCTCCGAGCGGGTTCCAAATCTTGAGCGCCCCACTCCGGGTGCTGGGCGGATTCCCGCAGCCATGGTTCAGCGCTACCGCAATGGCGGCATCGTGGCTTTGGCCGAAGGCGGCAACCCGAAGATCGAGATCGAGATCGAGACCGAAGACGGCGAGATGATGGACGCCGACGAGTTTGAGCGCATGAACGGCGGCATCAACGGCGAGGGCACAGAGATCAGCGATGACGTCCCGGCCATGCTGTCTGACGGCGAGTTCGTAATGACTGGCCAAGCTGTGCGTGGGGCCGGATCTTATGATTTGGACGTTGATGAAGGCGGGATCATCACCCTCACCCCGGGCGGGGAAGAGAGCCGCGATCGCGGCACCGATTTGATGTACCGGATGATGGAATTGTTCTCCGAGTACGCCGGCGCTCCTGAGGAGGACTAAACGTGAGCATGCTTACCCCCGCTCAGATGCAAGCTCTCAACCAGCGAGCCGTGATCGGTGATCCAAGGCTCATGCCGCCTGGCGGCAAAAGCTTTCAAGACATGATCGCTCAAATGCGAGCGAACAATGCGCAGTTTGGAACTGGTCCAGTTGCGCAATCACCTAATCTTCCGCAACTTCCGCCTGAGCTGCAAAGAATAAGCCAGTTCGACGACTTGAACAGCCGCGATCAAATTAACGCTTTCTATGCGGATCCCGAAGGGTATTACGCGCGACAGGGCGGCGGAATGGTCCGCACTCAAGAATTTATTGACGCCAATCAGAACGGCGTAGACGACCGCGACGAAGGAGGCATGACCCCAGGCGGCGACCCAGCATCTGACTTTCTCTTCTCGCCTCAGATCGGTCGCACCGAGATGAAGATGGACCCGATCCAGCAGCAGCTGCTGTTTGGGTTGGGCGGCGAGGGCGGTTTCATCCCAGGCGCCATGCGCGCCGCAGAACAAACCTTCTTTGACGAACAGGGCCGCGCCCGGGTCATCCCGCAAGAGATCGCCGGCTTCAGCCCGGACCAGGTCCGCGCCTTTGAGCTCGCGCGAGAAGTGGCAGGCGCCCAGACGCCTTACCTACAGCGCGCAGAGCAGCAGTATGCCCAGGGCATTGGTGCCCTTGAGGCGAGCCAGCAGCGTGCCCTGGAGGCCCAGCAACGCGCCCTGGCGGACATCCAGAGCGGTGCCGCAACGGAGCAGCAGCTGCGCGAGGCGGGCCTTGGGGACATCCTAGGGGCCACCGAGGAGGCCCGCCGCCGTGCGCTAGGGGCCGAGACGGAGCTCCGCGGCGAGCTCGGTGGCATTGAAGGCATTCAGCGCGGTGCGGCTGGCGCCTTTGGCCGAGAGCTCGGCGACATCACCGGCATGGTGCGGGGCGCTGTCGGCGCCTTCGACCCGCGCACGGGCACTCAGGCTTACATGGACCCCTTTGAAGAGGCCGTGGTCCAGCAGACCATCTCCGACGTCCTGGAGCGCGGTGCGCAACAGGACATCGCAGCCCGCGCCGGCGACATCGCCCGGGGCGGTGAGTCCGCATTCGGCTCCAGGGCTCGCCTGGGCGCCTCTGAGCGCCAGCGGGCGCTGGGCCGGGGTCTTGGGGAGGCTATCGGCGCATTGCGCTCTGGCGGCTTCCAGCAGGCCCAGCAACGGGCCATGGGCGAGTTCGCTCGCCAGCAGGAGCAGCAGCGCGCTGCGGCTAGCCAACTTGCAGGCCTCTCCGGGGCCCAGCTGGGTGCCCAGACCGCCTTGGCTGGCCAGCTTGGCGAGGCCGCACGGCAGCGCTACGCGGCCGGCACGGGCGCTGGGCAGACGATCCTTGGCCTCGGCCAGGTCGGCGCAGGGGCCCAAATGGGCGCCGGTCAGGCTGCGCTCGGCACGGCAGGCCAGCTGGCAGGCGCCCAGGAGGCCCTTGGCGGGCTCTACGGCCAGCAAGGCGCGCAGCAGCTGGGCGCACGCGCCGGCTACGGCGGCTTCCTGAGCGGCCTCGGTCAGCAGGCACAGACGGGCCAGCTCACCGGCATCCAAGCCCTGAGCGGTGCTGGCGGCCTTCAGCAGCAACAGCAGCAGGCCATCCTCGACGCCCAGCGTCAGGCAGCCCTGCAGGCTCAGGCGGCGCCTCTGGCTCAGTACCAGGCCCTCCAGCCCTTTATGCAGATGGTGCCCGCTGGCCTCGGCACGCGGATCGACACCCAGTTCACGCAAGCGCCGAGCGCGCTCCAGGCAGGCATCGGCACCGGGCTTGCGACCCTGGGCGCGCTAGGAGACCTGTTCGGCGGCCTGACTGGGGCTCAGCAGAGGATCATCTAAATGGCGATGAATCGAGCGCAGATGTTCAAGCAGGTGCGGGGGTACGCGAACGGCGGCCCTCCTGGCACCGGAGGGATCACCGGGCTATCCGAAATCCTGGGGCTGACGCCGGCGCAATCGATCCTGGGCGGCGCGCCGCAGATGTCCTCGGGTGTCTCCCCAGCGCTCAGCCAAGCCATGGCTGCCCCGGCTCCGGGCACCCCGCTGCCTGCGGGCGGCTTCAACCTGCCTTCAGCGCTTGACCCTGCTGGCGCAGAGATCCTCCCTGGGACGATGGGTCCGCTCATGGATGCGCTGACGCCCCCTCCACGGGCCCAGGCCGCGCCTAGTATGAGTGGCGGGCTTGCCCCTGCCGGCGGCATGTCTGCCTACGATGAGCTCATCTCCCAGGCTCGCGCCGAGGCCCAAAGGCCGCTGGATGAGCGTCGCCAAGAATACATGCGCCAGCTTGAGGCCATCATGGGCGAGCGGCGCCCTGCTCCGGACATTTACGACCTGGCGAGCTCCATCGGCCAAGCGATGCTCGCGGCTGACCCACGCGCCGGGGCCTTCCGCTCCATGGGCGCTGGCTTCGCTGACTTCAGCCAGCGAGTGAAGGAACTTGAGGAGCAGCAGCGCCAGCAGGACCGCCAGATTGCGCTCAAGGCCTACGACCTCGCTCGCACCGACGAGCAGGCAGCGAAGGACCTCGTGCGTGATTACATGATCCTGAAAGCCAAGGATAGCCCGGACGACAAGCTCGGCGAGTACGTCGTTACCGACGAAGCCGGGATCAACGTCAAGGGCCGCACCTATATGCCGGGGGAGACCATCCTCCTAGATAACAGTGAGGCGCGCGCACTCCGCACGAGGATCAAAGGCACGGGCGGCGAGGGTGGCTGGAAATCCCCTGAGGCGGCCCTCACGGCTGTCTGGCAGGATCGGCCGACCGCCGAGGCCACGATCAAGAGCCTCGGGATGAGCGAAGACAATCCCAACTTTGAGCGCGCCGTGGCTCAGATTACGGCCCGCGACCCGTCCATGGTCGGTAAGCCGATCATCATGGGCGGGGCTTACACCGAGCTGCGACCGCTTGTCCGAGGCGACAACGTCTTCAACGTGGTCATGGGGTCCTCCGACGCGGCCGGTACGCCATTTATGACGACCTTCGCTGAGGAGCGGCTCAAGGCCCTGGCGAAGGGCCGGAGCGATATCATGTCCGCAAGGCAGACCGTGCAGCGCACCCGTGCAGCCCGGGAGCAGCTGCGCACCGACCCAACGATGAGCACCGGAAAAATTGACGAGGCGCTGTTGCCTATCAGGCAGCTGGCCGTGTCCGCGTTTGGGCTTGATGACAATGAGCTCGTTGGCCTAGAGAGCCTTGAGGCTGTGCTGAACTACCTTGGCCCGCGCATGCGAGTGGCGGGCTCTGGTCCCACCTCCGACCGCGACATGAAGATCCAGATGTCCTCGGTCGGTACGCTGGGCAACCGCCCCCAGGCGAATTACATCAGCCTCTACGCCTTTGAGCGTATGACCGAGAACGCCCAGCGTCTGGCCCAGCTTGAGGAAGAGGCCTTGACCTCTGGGCAGTTCTCCAGCACTGACCAGCTGAATCGGTTCCTGGAAGAGAACGACCCCGGGCTCTTTGAGCGCTTCGATGGCGACCCCGAGGACGATGCCGCAGTTCAGGCTTGGTACGATAGCCTTCCAGATGGAGCCGTCATTGATAACACCCAGGGCCTGATGGTCGACGCTGATGGCAACCCGATCAGGACGCCGTTTATCATCAAGGGCTGGGTCGCTCGACAATAAGAGGGGCAAGACATGCCGATCACCTTACCGCCGGATGCGGCGCCTGTAGAGCAAGGGGAGCGTCGCCAGCTTGGGCCAGAGCAGCCCAACAAGAGCATCCTTGATCGCATCGCAGAAGGCCCGAGCGCTATCGCCCAGGCCGTCAATCGAGCCTCGCCCCAGGTCGAGTTTCCCGAGTTCCCCGAGATCACCGAGATGGCCGGGGACCAGGCGGGCTTCTTTGAGCGCCTAATTCCGAGCGTCAAGATGCTGATGACCCGGGACGACATGGGTAAGGCGGAGATCATCCAGCGCACCTTTGGCGATGATCCGCGTTTTGGCGGCGCCTTCGTGGACCGCTACAACAACCCCATGGTGATGTGGAACGGGATCCCCTACTACGTCAACAAGCCGGGCATCAGCGACACGGACCTCGGGCAGTTCATCGGCGAGGTCGCTAAGTACCTGCCGGCGAGCAAGTTCGTGGGCGGGGCAAAGACCGTTACCGGGACCGCTGCCCGCGGGGTGCCCGCTTACACGGCTACGGAGGCCGCCGGCGAGATCGGCGAGGCCGTCGTCACCCCGGAGACCCGGGCGGCGAAGGCCAAGTCCCCTGAGGAGATGGCTGGAGAGATCGGAACCAGCACCGCGATCGGCGTCGGCACCGACGTCGCCATTCCCCCGGCCCTGCGTGGGATCAAGGCGGGAGCCACGGCCGTTTCTGAGCGCGCTGGCGGCCTCTTCCCGCGCATGAGCGAGGAAGTGCTCTCCACGTCCAAGTACCCGCTGACGGTTGGCCAGCGCGGTGCCAGGCCGCCTCAGGGCGTCACGCCTCGGGTGACGGGCCAGCTGCGCACGGAAGACGAGCTCCGCTACGCCGCCGGTGACTCGGCCGGGACGGACATCATCCGCGGCTTCGACGAGCGCCAGCTGGACGAGATCCGGGCTGACGCTATGGCCCTGCAGGAAGAGTTCGGCGCCGGCCTGCCGGGCATGGAGCCGTCCTACGGGTCGATCCCTCAAATGGCAGCAGAGGCGGCCCAGCAGCGCGTCTCTGGCGCCGCAGGGCGGTTGAAGGAAGAGTCCAGCCGCCTGTACCAGGCCGTGCGCGAGGCGCCCAGGCAGCCCAGCATGACCCCCCAGGGGGTGCAGGTGACCGCTGGAAATCTCCTTGAAGTCCTGTCTGAAATGAGGATTACCCCAAGGCAGCTGGAGCAAATGCCGGCTCTCAGAAATGAGGTGACCCAGCTGCGACGGCTCCAGAGGCGCTCTAGAGACCCAAAGTTCAGGAGCCAGTCGCTCGACGCGCTTCACGGATATCAAAAAAGCCTGAGCGTTTCTGTCGGCAACGCCAGCCCAGGGTCCCCGGAGCAGCGCGCGCTGCTTGAGATGAAGAACCGGCTCGACAATGCGATCTATGAAGGGATTGAGCGCGGACTAATCACTGGCGACCAAGATGTCCTTGATCAGCTGCAGAACGCGGCTGGAGCATATCGGGACTATATGGGGCTGGTTGGTAGAGGCCCGGCGAAGAATCAAGCCCAGCGGGCATCGAACCGGATCCTGGAGCAGATGAGCTCCCGGGACTACACGCCCATGCAGGTGGCGAACCTTCTGTTCGGGCACAGCAAGTTCGCCCCGAACCAGTCTGTGCCCTTGGCGCTCGACAAGCTGAAGACGATCCTCCCGCCCGAGGAGTACGGCGAGGTGGTAGCCCTAATCAAGGACGGGATCCTGACCAAGGCTTTTTCTGGCCGCGGTGGCGAGGTCACGCGGTCAGCGATCGTCAACAATTACGACCAGGTCTTTAAGCAGCAGAAGCCGATCATCGAGCGCCTGTTCTCGCCCGAGGAGATCCGCCGGATTGAGTCCTTCCGCGAGAACGTCCTCCCGACCCTGTGGGCCGAGGTGAAGGGCAATCCCTCGGGCACCGCTTACACCATGCTCAACGCCTTGAGCCGCCGGGGGCTACTGTCGATCCCCTACATTGGGCCGAAGGTGGAGGAGGGTCTGCGCGAGGCTGGCAGGATGAAGAGCGCCCTGGACGCCACCCGGCAGTTCGTGGGGCGCATCAACCAGCCGCTGCTATCGAGCAGCGCCCAGGCGGTCATGCGCGAGTCCCTGAGCAAGACCGCAGACGAGCTCTTGCCCGAGATCGAGATGACGGATGCGGAGCGTGAGGCGGCGCTGATGCGGCTCCAGGAGATCGAGCAGCGAGGCCCAGAAATGCCCCTACTGCGTTTCCTGCAGCCAGAGGCTGGGCCCGTGCTTGAGGCCGTGCCTGGTGGTATGGAGATCCAACGCCTGCTACAGCAACAGCCCCAGACCATGGCCCCCATGCCCCAGGGCTTCAACCCGGCCATGTCGCCGACCATCCTACCGAACCCGGAAGATCGCGAGCTCGCGGCTCGCCTGCAGGGCGGGATCCTGGGCCTAGGCTGAGGGCTCAGGATCGTCCGCTAGGGGGCGCATGGCGACCAGCGCCCCGTCCACGCCGTACTCAAACTCAAAGCCCATGTGCTGCTCGCCATCGATCTCGACGACCAGGTTCCGAGAGATCAGGCGCAGCAGCGCGGCTTGATGGTGGAGGGTCAGGCGCGAGAAGAGCTCGATGATCTCCGCGGCTTCCAGAACGGGCTGGTAGGACTGGGGCACGGTGCGCGTCTTCTTGCCAAACAGGCTCATCGTCTCTCTCCAAAGATGCGTGCGTGCTCGCGCTCGATCAGCATGCGCAGCTGGTCGACCTTCGATCGACGCTCCTGCATGCAGAGCTCCTGCAGCAGGTCGTAGGTCTCCTGATCAACCGCCAGCGACTTCCGCTGGGTGGTCTTTTTTGCTTCCATGGGCGCCTCGGTGTTTTCCGACTCGCCAAGGCTACCGTTTTGTGCAAAGATTCACAACCATGCACACAATCAAGAATCCACTGCTTTCCATGCCCTCGGCCTGGTGCCTGAACCAGGCCCTGCACAAGGCGTCGGAGGAGACCATCCCCCTGATCAGCGCCTTCCAGGCAGCCCAGGGGCGCGAGCAGCTGCCGAAGACGCCAGTCTTCCGCATGGCCAAGCAGGTCTTCCCGAACGTCTGGCGCATCCCCTTGTTCAGGCGCCAGTGGTGCTCGATGATCGTCGAGGAGCTCCAGGGCATGACGCGCCAGGACCCGCGGGCGCCGATCGTGCTCCGGGACGAGGTGCCCGAGCTCGCGGAGCGGATCTTCTTCCTGAGCCAGAGCGTGCTCCAGAGCGTGCTGTTCTCGCTGATCCAGCGGGAGTGCAAGCACGTCGTCAGCGCCCATATCACGCAAAGCGTGCCCGGGGCGCCGGAGGCCTGGCGCCACCAGGGCTCGGCGGAGATGGTCGTGAGCGTGCCCCTGAACGCGGGCTACGAGGGCGGCGGGGTGGCCTTCCACCAGCACGGCTCCCTGAAGAGCCTCCCGGCTGGCCATGCGCTGATCTGGCCGGCCTTCCCCCACAGCTATCGCTTTGAGCCGGTGAGCTCCGGGCGGCGCTGGATGCTTCACATCTGGCTGACCGACCGGGTCTAAGCTGGTGCGCCAACCGCCGGGCAACGGGCGGAAACCACGACGGCGACGCCCGGTAATTTTCCTACCCCTTCGAGCTGGCTGCCACGTTGACATCGTGGCGATGCTTACTTGTCCACGGCTTATCCACAGAAACGACCGTTCGTCGGTGGGCTGATATTGCCTTTGCAAATGTGTGGACAACGACACGGAGCTAAGTATGATGGGCACATACCGGCACGGGGCCGGGTGAGGAGAAGCACAATGGCAAAGCAAAATTTTTTCCAGCGCATCATGGACAACGCAACTGACGCTTTTTGGGATGGCCCTGCCATTCGCGTGTGCTGCGACGCTAAAGACATCAAAAAGTATACGGCGAGCGCCGTGGCTTCAGCTGGGGTCTTTAGCGAATACGAAGACGATGACGTGATTCATTTTTTGTTTTTGGAAACTGACGAAATTGTCCGGGAATTAAATGCTCGCGGCATTGAAGTGGAGGCGGCGTAAGCCGCCTGAGGAGAAGCACAATGACCTACACCAGCAAAGCCGCTCAGAACCGAGACCTTGACGCTCTCAACCGCGAGTACAGCCGCATCACTGACGATGTGAAAGCTTTTGAGCTCCCCTTCTACCTGTACGAGATTCGCGCCAAGCGCCTCGACGCAGTCCAGGAAGCCGGCCACATTTCTGCCGAGCTGCGCGCCGAGATCGAGCGCCTGGTCGAGCGCCGGGCCGAGATCAAGGCCACCCCGATCGTCAAGCCCACGCCGCGTGGCCCTGCTAAGCCCCCGGTCAGCGAGCTCGGCACCTGCCAGGTCTGTGGGCGCGCTGTCCGCACCCCCAATGGTCGCATCGCTGAGCACGGCTACCGCCGCCTGGACTGGGGCTTCAACGTCAACAGCTGCTTTGGCTCCAAGTGCGCGACCTTTGAGGAGAGCCGCCACGTCCTCGCTCAATGGATCCAGCTGGTGCGGGACCGCATCGAGACTCTGGGCGAGATGGTTGCCGAGACCTCCCGGGAGCGCGTAAAGATCGCCAACGAGATCCGCTGCCTGGAGATGGAGCTGAAGCACCAATGCGAACGCCACGATAACTGGACCCCAAAAACGGAGGCGGCCTAAGGCCGCCGGGAGAGAAACGATGAGCTGCTACCTGACCGACGCCGAGACCATCGGCATGATCGCACGCTGGGCCGCGGACAACTGCGGCACCTTCCGGAACATGATCAAGGGCGGTGACCGCCTGAAGCTCGACGCGCCCCAGATCGCCAAGATCCTCGGGGCCGAGAACCTCGCCAGCTGCGAGGCTCGCTACCCGACCCACGGGCCCGCCGGCGGGTTCCTGGACGACGGCATCACCCCGGCGGATTACCTCGCCGCCTGCTCCCAGAAGGCTCGCTACCGGGGCTACAGCACCAGCCCCGCGGGGGTGTGGCGCATGACCGCCAGCTTGGAGCACCAGTCCTGCGAGACCGGCGAATGGATCGAGAGCGACGCCTACTGGATCTGCGACATGATTAAGCACGTCGCCGGGCGCATGATGGCCGAGGACCTGGTCAGCGTGGAGGCCCGCCAATGGACCTGATCACGACGCTCGTGAACGAGGAGGACGGCCTGGCCGTCGCCATTTATCAGCTGCCGTCCGGATCCTTCCGGACGGTCTTTGAGGATACCGATGCCGATGGGATCATCGATGTCCGGAGCCACGCTGCGGGCAAGAGCCTGGACGAGGTCGAGGCCTGGGCGACCAACGTCCTGGCCCTGGAGCCCGCCGACGAACGGTAGTTTTTTCTTGTCTCCAGATGTACACATCGACACGGAGACGTGTAGAATGGGCACATCTTAGAGAGGAGATGCGCCATGCTTTACAAAGATTCTTGCTACCGCTGCAATGGGACCGGCGTCTATCGCTGGGTGTACAACAACGGCCAGCCGGCTCAAGGTCCTTGCTTCGCCTGCGACGGCGAGGGCTACAAGCTGCGCAAGACCAGCCCCGAGGTGCGCGCCAAGGCGCGTGCCAAGGCCCAGGCCAAGCGCGAGGCCAAGCTCGCCGTTGTTCGCGCTGAGCGCGAGGTTCGCGCCATCGAGGCCGCGAACCGCGGCAACTACACCCTCTACCTCTACAGCCTCGCCCGCGCTTCCCGCGAGGCCGTCAAGCCCCCCAAGGCGCCCGTGCCCACGGGGCGCGTCGAGGTGACCGGCACCGTCATCTCCACGCGAGAGGAAGAAGGTCCCTACGGATCTCAGCGCAAGGCCCTGGTCGAGGACGACCGCGGCTTCCGCCTCTGGGGCAACCTGCCCTCCGCGATCTACCGCGCCGAGAAGGGCGATCGCGTTACCTTCGTTGCCGGCCTCACCGCATCGCGCGACGATGAGTTCTTTGGCTTCTGGAAGCGGCCCACCAAGGCCGCTTACCTCGACCAGCAGGAGGCAGCATGACCTATCGAAAGCCGCCCTACCCGACGAGCCGCTACCAGGCTCGTCAGCGCCGTAGGGACCAGAACGCAGCCTGGGCAGCCGATGCCCAGGCAAGGCTCAAGGCCTTTGAGGCCAAGCAGAAGGAGGAGAAGAACAATGAATGACTCGATCAACATCTGCGAGGAGCGCAAGGGTGAGCACGTCTTTTGGCGCGTCACCTTCGACCGCTCCCGCAGCGGGCTCTACCCGACCCGGGAGGCTGCCTGCCAGGCGGCTCGGTTCATGCTCGATCTGGAGGAGGCCATTGCGGCGATCCGGGAGGGTGGGGAATGAGCAAGCACACACCAGGGCCCTGGTTTGCCGTAGGCGCTCAAGTGGAGACTGAAAACGATTCGGTCCCCGACATTTGCACCTGTGATCCGCAGGTAATGAGACAGTCGCATCTTGACTGGCACCCAAGAACCGTAGAGGCCAACGCCCGCCTGATAGCCGCAGCGCCTGATCTGTTGGCGACGCTGAAGGCCGCTGTGTCGCTGCTGGAAAACCTTGGTTATTTTTCTGACAACTCGCTGACCGTTGCCGCGGCCCGCGAGGCCATCGCGAATGCAAAATAGGAGGATCGATGATCCCTGAGATCCGCAAGAACCTGGTGCTCCTCCGGGAGCTCAACCGAAATGGCTTCACGACCAGGGTCGTAGCTGAGACCCTAGGGCTCCTGGCTGAGATGGAGCGCTCGATCAATGGATCCAAACCGACTCATCGACCGGATCCTCTTGGCCTTCGTTCTCGGGTCGTTCGTCGTGGTCCTGATGTCGATCACCACGAGCATAACGTGACCCAATTCGGGAGCATGGATTGATGGTTGCGGACAACTCGATCCAGGCTCGCGAACTGACCTTTGAAAAAGCTTCCGCTTTTGAGGTTCCAAAGCTCAGAAAGTTTGTTCGCGAAAATCACTATTCAGGCGCATGCCCTCCAGGGAAGCATTGGTTTACGGCGTGGTTTAACGATCAAATGGTTGGCGTGATGTTGTTTAGGAAGCCAAGTTTGCCTAACACTGGAAGAGCTTACGGCTGCGATTTAGAACTCAGTCGGGTCGCCCTTTTGGACAACGCTGGCAAAAACAGCGAAAGCAGGTTCATCGGATGGTCGCTGCGGTGGCTCAGAAAAAACACCGACCTGGATGCGGTTATCAGTTTTGCAGACCCCCGCTTTGGCCATGTTGGGACCATTTACCAAGCTTCTAACTGGGAATATTTGGGCACAGAAAAAGGTCACGGAACTAGACGTATAGTGGTCGATGGGGAATGGCTTCACAGCAAAACAGCCTATGACCGATGGGGCATGAGTGGCTCAAAACTGATCGAACACCTCGCGCCTAAAAAGGTAGAAATTGTCGTATGCCCTCCAAAGCATGTTTATCGGTTCGCTTTAAGAAGGAAGAAGCGTGAACTTCGCTGCAT
>Ga0208645_1000733_pt1 | contig 32642 bp, 54 predicted proteins | sample VirMetDEL_Sep_01_FD_184519 | JGI IMG/M metagenome (GOLD analysis project Ga0208645, IMG submission 184519) | Aqueous microbial communities from the Delaware River and Bay under freshwater to marine salinity gradient to study organic matter... | ecosystem: Environmental > Aquatic > Marine >... | reverse complement strand
AGAAGAATTGGTCAAGGGTAAAACTTATGTTATAAAGAAGATGGATTATCATCGCATCATCAAAGGACAAGGTGAACTCATTCTAGACATAGAGGAAAAACAAGAATGGTGAAATATACACCGATGTACGAACTCATGAAACAAGTTCATGAAAACGAAATAAGCATCAAAGAAAAACTTGACCCTTCTAAAAAAGACGAGTATGATGGAGAAGGTTCAATGGCAATCAGTCAACTGAAAACTGCACAGAGCGCCATCGACTCTCTCATGAATATTATTAAGGATGATACCAATCTTCCAGAGTGGGTTCAATCCAAGATCACAAAAAGTGTTGACTATTTGGATAGTGTAAGAGACTATATGGAGTCAGAAGGAACTGTGACAGAACAAGAAGATCCAAAGGCAGATAATAGAGCAGTGCAATTAGACAAACAAATTGCACAAGTCAAGTCAAGAATTGCTGCGTTACAACAAACCTTAGACACTTTACAAGATAGAAAACAAGGAGCATAAAATGTCACGGTATTTTGAAATCATAGAAGGCAGTCTTGAAGACTCCATCGTAAAAAACATTCAAGAAAAATCAGTTTCTGTTGCACAACAGAAAGCTGCTGGGATTGCACTTGCTGCAAAACGAGGTGAAATTGATCCTTCTAAATTGGAAGGTCCAGCAAAGGAAATGATGAAGATGAGCGAGAAGGATTTAGAAGATTTTGCTAAAACAAAACACAAAGGACTACCAATGAAAAAAGAAGAGAATATGATTGATGAAAAGGTAAGACATCAAGATCTAGTAGATAAGTATGAAAAATTAACTGGTAAAAAAGCACCTAGTGGAACTTCTTCACAATCACTTAAACTTATGATTCGTAAAGCAGAACAATCAAAAAAAGAATCAGTTGAAGAGGCATATTCAACAAGCAGTAATCCAAAAACTACCGATACATCAACAAATGTTGCTGCATACAGAAAAGTATTTGACGCTGCAATGAAAAAATTTAATATTAGTTCTCCATCTGAGTTGAAAACTGATGAATTGAGAAAGAAGTTTTTCAATTATGTTGATGCCAATTATAAGGCTAAAAACGAAATGGTTAGTGAAGCAGTTAAAAAAATCGCATGTGTTGAATGTGATGAAGTTTCAACTGAAGCTGCTTGGAAAAAAAATAAAGGATTTTGTCCGAAATGTAAATCCTCAAATAAAGGTGTGGTGGCTGAATCAAAAAATAAATCTATTCAAGAAGGTGATATGAAATCAGCAATGAAAAAGATTATGGGAATGGATGTCAAAACTTCAACAACTGGTGCTTCTGGTTTCCAAAAGACTATGTATCATGTAAGTGATGATATGTATGTTACATATAATGATAAAAGTAATTTGGGTGATGTTTATTACAAAGGAAAGAATGTTGATTCCTTTAGAGGTGTTGGCACTCCTGATATGGAAAAAGTTGTTAAAAAATATATGAAAAAGTATGGAGTCAAAACGGAAGAATCTGGACAAAAAACCATGACAGGCAAACCATGGTCTCAGATAAGAGTTGAAAACAAATAAATATAACCAAAGCATATTTCTTAAGGAGAAATTAAAATGGCACTATGGGGAACAACGGCAAATGTCGACGAGGCAAAGCCTAAATGGTTGACAGATGAGCAAAAGAAAAATGTGTATGCAACTGATCGTGGTTGGGTACAATTGAATGGAAAGGGATTGGAAGAAGTAATTGTAGCAATCGGTGGATTGGCTGGTGGAACCAGTGCAACTGCTGGATTGGGTGCAGCAAATATTTCTGCTATTGAATTTTCAGCAGCTTCTGCTTACAGTGAATTAAATGGTGGAACTGTATCTGTGGTTGTAACATTCAATGAAAGAGTTGATATTACTGGAACACCGCAAGTCACTGTCAATAGCACAGGCGCTACATCTACATTTACTCTTGATTATGCATCACATACAAGAAATAGAGTAACATTTACTGCCACAGGTGGAAATGGAACATTGCCTGTAGCAGAAAATGATGTATTGAGTATTGGAACAAATGCAGTAGCATTGAATAGTGGAACAATCTATGATTATCAAACAACATTGCCATCTATTCTAACACATGCTGCTTCTGCTTCGACATTGACAGTTTCTGCATAAGGTATGAATGAAAAAGAATGGTAAATTTATGGAAAATGGATTGACAATTGAGCAAATTGAAGAGAGAAAAGAAGCTCTCCAGAAAGAGTTAGAAAATGTTGAAAAAATAAAAACTCAATTGTCAATTAAAAGTTATGCTCTTTCTGGAGCAATACAACAATGCGAGGTGTTTTTAGAAATGTTTGATGCGAGTCCCGCAAGTAGCATCCCTTCGCAAGACAATAGTGCTGTAAGTGCAGTACTGAGTTGAAGGTTTAAATAATTTAAAAGGAATAACATAAATGGCTGATAAAAAAATTACTGCTTTAGAAGATTTGCAAGATGGAATTGAAGGTATAGATTTATTGCATGTTATTGACATGGGTGGAAGCCCAGTAAACAAAAAAGTGACAGTTGCCAATGTTTTTAATAACATTCCAACATGGATTGGATTGGATGGGGTTCCACAACCAATTATACAAACAAATGATCCAGTTAATCTTATAACATCTATAACAGAAATTGATACATCTTCATTGTCGACTGGTTCTGCATCTACTCATACACTTGCAGATGGCTCTCGTGGCCAAATTAAAATTATTACTATGACAGGACATGATGATGATGCGCAAGTGACACCAACAAATTTTGCTAATGGAACCTCATTTACATTTACTGCTGTTGGACAAACTATTGTTCTTTTATTTACTAATTCAAATTGGATTGTTATTAGTAATTATGGAACAACAATTAATCCATAAGGAATAAATACATGGCAATAAGATATGCAGCAAATGGTATGCCAATGGTTGAAAAGAAAGTGCCCAAACCAGTAGTTGATGAAGCGCCCAAGCCAGCAGTTGAGCAACCAAAAGAAGAAAATGTGAAGATTTTAAACGATGATGTAGAAGAAGGTAATGTTTCAGAAGATAACGAATGAAAATTTTCTTTTATTCGCAATAAAACATTACGATAATCCTCAGTGTGTAGGTGAAGAAGAGTTTTATGATGACATGAAACGCTTCACCTACATCAAAAAATTATTTTCAAAATATGATGAATCAGGCATTTTAAAAGAAAGACTGATTTTAAATCATATTATAATTATCACCAATCTTTTTGGGGTAGATGCAGGAACAACACTTTTGTTTTTTAGAATAGAACAAAAATATTGGTCCTATTTAAAAACATTTCTTTTATATTTAAACATGTTAAACGAATTCGAACTAAAAGAAATACCAATAAATCAAAAAATAAAAAGCATATTAGAGAAAATTTAAATGGGAAGATTAGTAGATTTATTTGTCACATACAGATTCATAAAATTATTAGTAAAACCATTTAATAAACAAGATGCTTTTACCTATGGTATTATTGATGATAAAGGTTATAGAACTGAAAAAGAAATAGAAACACCTGAAGAAAAAGCATCTTACACTATTCTTCATAAATTGATTTTTAATATCAAAAGATTGATGGGAAAGGTTCCAGGATTGGGGACAAGACTTGGAACATATGCAGCAGCATTATTTCTTTTAAAAGACACATTCAAAGAACAAATAGAAGATTTTGATCAAATACAGAAAATGTTATTAGAAGAAATAATGAAAGATAATAATCTCAGTTCTGAAATATCTGAAGATTATTTCGGAAGCATTCCTTCTGGTGAGTATAAATTGAGATCAGAAATGATGCTTCCGGATTTTGAGACATTAGCAAAATTTGGTGATAGAATTATTTTTGAGAATGATGCCAGCCCTGTTGATAATGTTTTGGGAATTGACATTTATGAAGCAATACATAAAAGAACAAATCAGCCAATATATGTTTCAGTAGATGACATAAGGATTAAGAAATGATTTCTTTTCAAGAACTAATGCAAAAATATTACAGTGATCCTAAATCAGGAATTCGTAATGAAGAGGCACCAACCAACTCAACTGGTCCAGCAATTGCTAATCCGGATAGACCATTGATTGACAAAAAGAAAAAGAAAGACATGACATATGATGGTCGTACAAAAATTGTAAAAGAGTTAGTAAAACGAATCATGCTTGCAAGAGAGAAGCGAGCATCAAAGAAAGAATAATATGGCACAATGGAGTAAATACTCACAGGCTTATCTTCCGCAACAAACCACAAATCATGAAGTGGTGATGATTAGCGATGAAGATGGAAACATTATCAACACATTTGGTGCAGCATCAAATGTTGTGATTGCAGCTGGAAATTTAGAAGGATATTCTGTTATTCATAAATTTGGAAGAAATCCTTCAATTGGTGGTGCTCCAGAAACCATTTGGGGAGGTGGTGGAGTTTATTCTTATCTTTCTTCTCCTTCCATTGTTTATTGTTATAGTTCAAGTGGAAGCGATGGTGCAGCAGCAATTGGTGCAAGAACTGTTACCGTTCAAGGATTAGATGCAAATTATACTGCTGTAGAAGATACCATTGTTGTAGGTGGTGCACCAAGTGCTGTACAATTTTTAAGAGTGTTTCGTGCATTTGTTGTTACATCTGGTTCAACTGGTACGAATGTAGGAACTCTATCAATATCAGATGCTGCCAGTTTAGGAAAAGTTCTTACTACTATTGATACTTTGGGTGGCGGAACAGTATATGGAACAGGTCAATCTTTCTCTGGATTTTATACCATACCAGCAGGAAAAACAGGATACATGACACAATGGAATGTTGGTGTTGGAGCATATAATGACCAATGTACAGCATGGTTAGTGTTTAAACCTTTTGGTGGTGGTGCTTTTAGAACACTAGATGTAATGTGTGTTCCAGGAGGACATTTTACAAGAGATTATAATATTCCTCTTAAATTTTTAGAAAAGACAGATATAGAAGCAAGAGCATTATGTTCAACAGGTTCAGAAATATCAACAACATTTGACATCATTTTAGTGGATAACGAATAATGGCATCATCATACGTCCCAGTAGATACATATAAACCAATTGCATCATTAAATGACGATGAACCTGTAGATACAGTTATTGTTCAAAAGAAGAACAAAAAGAAAGAAATAGAAGAAACACAACCAAGAAGAGTATTGAATATTGTAAAGAATCACAAAAAGAAATATGATTAAACTTTATGCAACAGTGATTGTATTAGGTATACTTGGAACAGTATTGTATGGTGGTTATTCTTATTTCAAAGATTCACAAGAAACCATAATACAATTACAAAAAAACATCACAGCATATGAAAATGCTGTTAAAGTAACAAATGAAGCTATTGACAGAATGAGAGAAGAATCTGTACAAATGCAGCTTCTTCAAGAAAAGTTACAAACTGAATTACAAGAAGCTGAAAAATATCAAGATGACCTTCAAAAGAAACTTAATGAACATAATCTAACAAAACTGTCAACAGCAAAACCAGGTCTTATAGAAAAAAGAGTGAATGATGCCACAACTAAAATTTTCAAAGAACTGGAAGATATTACTGCTGTCCCTACCACTCCTTAGTAGTTGTTCATTCTTTTCATCCTCTGAACCTCTCCCACCCAAGATTATTGTAGAAACTAAATATATTGATAAAAAAATTCCTATTCAGGCAAGACCTAAACCACTGAAGATGAATGGTCTTGAATGGTATGTTGTCACTGACGAAACCATTGATTCTTTTTTTGATGAATTAAAAAAAGAACAAAATGGTGTGATTGTATTCTTTGCTTTGACACCCAAAGATTATGAAAACTTATCTTTAAATGTATCAGACATTCGCAGATACATAATACAACAAAAAGAAATCATAGAGTACTATGAAGAAGCAATTAGAGGAAACATCCCAAATGACAATCGAGACTGATGTTGCTATTCTTAAAAAAGATATAGCCGATTTAAAACAAATTCATTTACGTTTAGATTCCGCAATTGAAAAGATTGCCGAAGTATCGCAATCATTGCATACAATTATGGCAGTTCATGAGGAAAAACTAACAAGACAAGAAGATAACATTATTAGTCAGGAAAAGAAATTGCACGATAACATACAAGAACTGCACTCACGAATTACAACCAATTCTAAAGAAACATTCCTTCATATTGCTGAAACAGAACGAAGACTGACCACAGTAATGGATGAACATAACAAACGAACAACTGAAGAATTTAAAAAGCTACATAATGAAATATCAAATCGCATAGGAATTCTAGAAAAATGGAGATGGCTAATCATTGGAGGTTCCATTGTTCTAGGATTCATTATACAAAAACTACCTATTTGGGGATCGTAAAGATGAAAACATTTCGCAACTTTTTAGATGAAGCAAGAAGAAATCCTATTTCAAAGAAAACAGGAAAAGAATTAAATCCCAAAATTCCTCTTTATGACAAATTGGAACCATTAGCCAATGATAGTGATGTTTATATTACATATGTTGCTGATGTAGGTTCAATGAGTAAAAGTGCAGAAGGTTATAAGATTGGAATAAATCCAAATTCAGAATATAATACACCAAATGGTATTTATTCATATCCTCTGAAAGAAATCTGGAAGAAACACAAAAATCCTGTTGATAAAACTTTGGATGTTCCATTTGCTGGTGAACAACCATTTGTTTATATTTTCAAACCAAAAGCTACAGACAAGATTGTTGATCTGAAAAAATACAGTTCTGCTAGTTATGATAAAGATTATGATAAACTTGCCAAAATGATTATCAATTTTTTCATGAAGAAGAATAAGATGAATCAATGGTTCAGTTGGGAAGTGGCGAAAGCAACTCTAGAAGCAGCAACACAGAATTCTAAGAATAGATCCATTGGTGGTCAATTTTGGAACATGACAAGATATACATTTTTTATAATGACAGGCCAAATTAGCACAAGATTGATGAAAGAATATGAAGAAGAAGTTCAAGAAGCAATGCTTGATCCTAAGAAACGTGCTAATTTTTCAGACAAAAAAATTAGAATTGAAGTGTATGAAAACATCAGGAGAGGTTCACCAACAAATCTTTGGAATAAAATTTTTAGGGATCTGGGGTATCATGGTATTGCTGATAAAAACGATGCAGGAATCATACATCGTTCAGAACCAACACAAGCAGTATTCTTCAATGCATCATTCATCAAGGTGATTGATGGTGGATATAATAAAAATTATAAAATAACAAAATTTGGTTCAGATAAATTTCCATCCGAATATTCTTTAACAAGTAATAGTAAAGAAGTCATGGAAATCATGTCAAACTATCTTGGAGTTCATGGTTCCTATGGAATGAAGTCTGTTATATTAGCAAATATGTTGAAAAATGTGGCTGATCGGTGTTTAATCAAAGAAAATACAATATATCTAAAAAATACCAAAGAACTAGATATGATGACAGATCCTAATTATCAGGATTATCATTCAGAAACACCTGTTAAATCAAAAATACATTTTTATACAACAGATGGTAATCGAAAGATGCTGGAAATAAATCAGAAAGGTGGAATTGTTTATGTGCCTGATGGTTGGAAACTTGATAATGATTCAAAAGATTATGTATTCACATATCAGGATCTTAGTGGCGCAGCATTCTTAATGAAATTCAAAGATAGATTTTTGATGAGGCTAGTTCCAACCAAGGAACATGTAATTAGCTTCAAGGGACTCTTTGATGACATAGATGATCTTGATTAGAAATTTTACTTGACATTTTGATTCAGAATTAGTATAATAAAAGTCTTTTTCTCTGGAGTTTTTGTCATGAGTTATATTGATCATAAGTTTGTTTCTCTTCTTTCACCTAGACTTGATAAATTCACTCGGAAAAGTTCCACGTTGTGGAACTTCCGATGCCCTATTTGCGGAGATTCTCAGAAGAATAAGAATAAAGCTAGAGGATTCATTTATCAGGTAAAACAAGATCTTTTTTATAAGTGTCACAATTGTAGTTTTGGTGCAACATTTTCTAATCTTCTCAAGCATATTGATTCTAATTTATATGAAGAATATCTTCTAGAGAAATACAAAGAAGGTGAAACTGCATCTGGATTTAGGCCAAAGACTTGCGTTCCAACACCAAAGAGCATTCTTCCAAAAAAATCAATTAGTCTGAAATCTTTTGCTGAATTGGATGATGAACATCCAGCAAAAAGTTTATTCAAAAAAAGAATGATACCAAAAGAACACTGGAGAGAATTATATTTTGCTCCAATGTTCTTTAAATTTTGTCAAAGAATGACACAAACTGTGTCAAAAATTATAAATGATCATCCTAGAATGGTGATACCATTTTATGATGAAGATGGTGAATTGTTTGCTTTTCAGGGTAGAGCATTCGGTGCAGAGCAACCTAAATACATAACTACCATATTAAACAAGAAGATTAAGAAAATCTTCGGATTGAATCGTGCCAATTTCAATAAACCTCTACACGTTGTAGAGGGTCCGATAGATAGTTTATTCATTCAAAATGGAATTGCTGTTGCGCAGGGTGATTTAAGAATACCAAAATACAAAAGCAATTCGATTCTTATTCCAGACAATGAACCTAGAAATAAAGAAATATGTAAGAATATAGAGAAATACCTTAAACAAGATTACAAGGTCGTATTGTGGCCAAAGGAGATTGAGTCAAAGGACATCAATCAAATGATTCTTTCTGGAATGTCAACAGATGAAATACAACAAATAATAAATACAAACACTTATTCAGGATTGGAAGGATTGGCAGTCTTTTCAACTTGGAAGAAAATATAGGAGATACACATGCCATTACCTACGGAATATCAAAGTTTTTTATATAAAAAAGGTTGATATTGTATAAATAAACATATAAACAATTGTTGGAGTTAATAAAGATGTTTTATGTTTATTTACATGTTAATCCAGAAACAGGAATTCCTTTTTATGTAGGAAAGGGAAAAAATAGGAGAGCATATGATGTTAATGGCAGAAGTCAACATCATAAAACATATTTTAATAATTTATTAAAAAAATATTCCCTTGACGAAATTGTTAAAATTGTATATTATACAGAAAATGAATTTGATGCCTTTCATAAAGAAATTGATTTAATTGAACAATATGGAAGAAAATCAAATCAGACAGGTTCATTATTAAATTTGGCTGTAGGAGGTCTTGGTGGTGATACAGGAGTTAGTGAACGATGGAAAAAAGAAAGAATTGGAGAAGGAAATCCTAATTATGGCAAAACAAGAACAATAGAACAAATTGAAAATATAAAAAAAGGAATACAAAGATTTTATGATTCTAAAGAAGGAAAAGAATGTAAACAGATATTATCTGAAAAAATGAAAACAAGACAAGAATCAAAAGGAATAGTAAAAGATTCAATTTGGTGGAATGATGGTGTTAAAAATAAAAGGTCAAAAGAATCACCTGGAATTGAATGGGTTAAAGGTAGACTACCTTTTCAAAAAAGCACTAAAAATAATTGTTTCATTCACAACAATCCAAAATCTATATCTTTAGAAATAGATGGTGTAATATATGAATCAAAAACAGACGCCATGAGAAAATTGAATCTTTCAAAATGGAAATTAAACAAATTATTAAAGGAAAGTAAATGACAGATATTAAAATGAGCGAATACCAGCAATTTATACATTTGAGCAGATATGGAAGATGGGATTACAATAAACAAAGAAGAGAGACTTGGGAAGAAACTGTAGAACGATATTTCAATTTTTTTGAAGAGTATTTAAAAGAAAATAATAATTATGATCTTGAACCTCAAACAAAACAATATCTAGAAAATGCTGTAAAAGAATTAAGAGTTATGCCTTCAATGCGTTGTTTGATGACAGCTGGTGAAGCATTGAAGAAAGAAAACATGGCAGGATACAACTGTTCATATGTTAAAGTAGATTCACCAAAAAGTTTTGACGAAATTCTTTATGTACTCATGAATGGAACTGGAGTCGGATTTTCAGTTGAACGTGATTATGTAAGCAAATTACCAACCATTGCAGAAGAGTTTTATCCGACTGATACATGTATTGTTGTTGCTGATTCTAAACTTGGCTGGGCAAAATCATTACGAGAATTGATTTCACTATTGTATCAAGGATTAATTCCTTCATGGGATACATCTAAGATTCGACCTGCTGGTGCGCCATTGAAAACATTCGGTGGAAGGGCATCTGGTCCAGAACCTCTAGAGGATCTATTCAGATTTTGTGTTGACATTTTCAAAGATGCAAAGGGCAGAAAACTGAAATCCGTAGAATGTCATGATATTGTATGTAAAATTGCCGAAATAGTCGTAGTCGGTGGAGTCCGAAGGAGTGCATTGATTTCTCTTTCCAATCTGACTGATGAGCAAATGAGACATGCAAAGTCAGGACAATGGTGGGAAAACAATGCTCAAAGAGCACTTGCGAATAATTCTGTCAACTACAAAGAGAAGCCAGATGTAGGAACATTTATGCGTGAATGGTTGGCTCTGTATGATTCAAAGTCAGGTGAGCGTGGAATGTATAATTCAGCATCTGCGAAAAGACAAGTTGAAAAATTAAATGTTGGCGATCAAATCAGAAGAGCACCACGAGATGATTTCGGAACCAATCCTTGTTCTGAGATTATTTTGAGAAGTCGGGAGACTTGTAATTTATCCGAAGTAGTAGTGAGAAAAGATGATATATTGGAGTCTCTTAAAGAGAAAGTGACCGTAGCGACGATCCTAGGGACTCTCCAGAGCACTCTAACGAATTATAAGTACCTATCGAAGGAATGGAAGATGAACTGTGAAGAAGAAAGACTTTTGGGTGTTTCTCTCACAGGCATCATGGATAATCCGATTATGAATGGTTCTCGAGGGAAAGATGTTCTTGCTGCGACTCTTGAGGAGTTGAAGAAGGTTGCTGTTGAAACAAACAAGCAATGGGCTGAAGCATTGGGAATCAATCAATCCGCTGCCATTACATGTGTCAAACCATCTGGAACAGTTTCTCAGCTTGTAGATTCTGCTTCAGGAATTCATGCAAGACACAATCCATATTACATTCGAACTGTGCGTGCTGACAACAAAGATCCATTGTGTAGATTTATGATCGATGCTGGATTTCCGAATGAGCCAGATGTTATGAAACCACAACATACAACAGTCTTTTCGTTTCCAATGAAAAGTCCAGAGGATGCTATATTTCGCTATGACATGACAGCAATCGAGCAAATGGAACTTTGGAAAATTTATCAAATTCATTGGTGCGAACATAAACCATCTGTGACGATTTCTGTCAAGGAACATGAATGGATGGAAGTTGGAGCATGGGTGTATGAAAATTTTGATAACATTTCTGGAATCAGCTTTTTGCCATTCAGCGAACATACTTATCGACAAGCACCATATCAAGATTGTTCAAAAGAAGAGTATGAAGAATTCTTAACAAAGATGCCTGAAAATGTAGATTGGTCTAAACTTTCTGAGTATGAGGCTGAAGATTACACATCCGGAGCACAAGAACTCGCATGCACCGCTGGAGTATGTGAAGTTGTGGATTTGGTGGCATAAATGTTTCTTGTTGCAAATCTTCCGCCAGTTGAATGCTTTGTTCGAAAGGAATATTTGTATGATCTAGATGGCAGAGGTGAGGGGGAATTCACACCTGCCATCTGGGTGTCAGTCAAAAGCATAAGAGGAAGAGCACTGTATTTTGAATCCCTGCTCACAGAATATGGTGCACTATACGATAAACTTCCTCTTTCAGCCTATGTCTGGAGAACATCTCTTGGTTATGAATTGCCATTAGATTATCTTGAAATATGGGATTCTTTTTCATATCATATTGCTGTGATCGAAAAGGCAACGTTGAAAGGATTGAGATGTGCAATGTATGCCAAGGATAAAGAGTTTTATCATGGCGAATATATGTTCACAATTGATAGCTGTCATGATGATCCAAATATGCTAAATACAACTTTATCCGAAACACCAAATGAACACAAATCTTTTAATATCATAAAACTTGACAACGGACAATTTGCTGCGCAACCAAATAATAGAATTAAATGGTTTGAACAAAGTTTGATTGCGCATGAAACCAAAAATCCTGATTTCAAAGTTTCTACAAAATATTTTTCTGTTGAGCAAAATCCAAAGTGGAGTGCAGGAAATCAGGATCGGTATTTTTATGAGATTGAAGAGGTTTATGATTTTAAAACAAAAAAGAAATGATCTGGCAACTTAGAGGAGAGTCTATGTATCAAAAAGTTATTGCATGCGAATCATGTAATGCAGAATTCACTATTAAACATGATATGATGGAAGAAACTTATATTCCAAGTTTTTGTCCATTTTGCGGAGAAGATATATTGATTGAAGAAGATGGAAACGAAGAGGAATGGTAATTGTTTGTATTGGCGTTTGTAAAATGAACATGGAGCAAACACATTGTATTGGTTGCAAAAGAAGTTTGCTTGAAATTGAACAATGGCGTGAATATACTGATGAAAAAAGAAATGAAATTAAAATGAAACTTGAGCGGAGAAAGATTAATGCATGGTGAATGGGAAGGTGGAAAGGGATCTTGTTTTCGTAAACTAAATAATCAAAAACAATTTGATGAAAATTGGGATTTGATATTTGGTGAACATAATGAAAACACAATCAGCGAAAGCAAAAGGAAGAAGACTCCAGCAGTGGATGAGAGATATCTTGATCGAGGATTTGGATATACATCCTGAAGACATCGAGTCTCGGAGTATGGGTGCAGGTGGAGAAGACTTGATCATGTCAAGATCTGCCAGAGAGAAATTTAGTTATTCGGTTGAATGCAAGAATGTAGAGAAGTTGAACGTCTGGGATGCATATGATCAAGCAAAAGTCAACTCGAAAGATTATGAACCCATCGTGGTTATGAAGAAAAACGGGAAGAAGCCACTAGTGGTGATTGATGCTGAATATTTTGTAAAGCTACATAAAAAAACTTGACAACTTAAATTTATGAGGTATAATAAAGGAATACTAATGGAAATAGAATATTGGCAAGCAATCCTTGCCACTGTGGGAATGTGTTTCTCATATTTTTGGGGGAAGTATCTAACCAAGAAAGAAATCATTGAAGGTGTAATCATCAACACAATTGAATCACTTGCAGACAATCAATTTGTTATGGTTGAAGAGAGAGAAGATGGTGAGAAATATTTGGTTTCTATTCCAGATTGGGTAACAACACTAGAAAAGGCTAAATGAGAAAATATCAACAAGAACCATTAGGATTAACAGTTAATGTAAGAGGTGATGATGTAAATACAGCAATTAAAGTTTTTAAAAAGAAAGTTCAGAAGTCTGGATTGATTAAAGAACTAAGAGCAAGAAGATATCATTTGACGAAAGGTCAGAAGAGAAAACTTGCCAAAGAGGCAACTCTTCGTAGATTAAGAAGAGAAACCAGAAAACTTATGAATAAGTGAGACATTATGCCAAGGCAGAAAAAGTCAGATTTAATAAACTTTTTTAGAAACCAAATTCAAGAGGAGAAACCAAAAGAAAAGCCAAAACGAACAAGAAAGCCTATGACAGAAGAGCAGAAAAAAGCAGCTGCAGAAAGACTGAAAAAGGCTAGAGAAAAAAGATTAAAAGAAAACCCACCAGCATATAAAAATGTTCATCCTTCAGTATTAACCAGAGGAGAAAAAGATCCTTTGAATTTACAAAATGTGAAAGATTGGATAGCAATTAATAGAGAGAAATTAAAAGAAACAAGAGCAAAAGAAAGAAAGGGTGAGAAAGGAGCAAGTGTTGCTGCTTCTAATATACAGAATTATATAAGTATAATGGAGAACTTTCTGAGAACAGGGGATTGGTATGGTGTGTTTTGTGGTGAAAACGAAGACCAGTTTGTGAAAACTCACTGTGTGGCACAAGCATATCATTCAGATGGAACTCCAAAAAGAACTGTTGGTGTTTTTTATCCGGAAATTGGTGAAGTTTGGACTAGAGAAATGGATGAGGAGCATCGTAATTTTTTAAATTGAGTTTTTATGATACTTGTTGATATGAATCAGGTGACCATTTCTAATCTAATGATGCAAGTGGTCAATCAAAAAGATAATGAAGTAAATGAAGACATGGTAAGACACATGGTCTTGAATGCGCTTCGTTCTTATCGTTCAAAATTTTATGAAGAATATGGTGAATTAGTAATTTGCTATGATGGCAGAAATTATTGGCGAAGAGACATATTCCCATATTACAAACAGAATAGAAAAAAGAGTCGAGAATCATCAGATCTTGATTGGGATATAATCTTTAAGACTTTAAATAAAATTAAAGATGAAATTAAAGAAGTATTTCCATATAAAGTTCTTGAGATGGAAAATGCTGAAGCAGATGATATTATTGCTTCAATAGTATTTGACATGGCAAAAAATCCTTTGCCAGAGAGTATTCTTATTATTTCCAGTGACAAGGATTTCTTTCAATTACAATCTCATTCATTTGTAAAACAATATAGTCCAATACTTAAAAAGTTTGTTTCTGGATCAGATCCAAAAGAATATATCAAAGTACATATTCTTAAAGGAGATCGTAGTGACGGTATACCTAATTTTTTGTCTCCTGATGATACTTTTGTTCATAACTTTAGACAAAAACCTCTAGGTGCAAAAAAGATTGATAAATTAATTGAACAAGATCCTAAAGATTTTTGCAATGAAGAGATGTTACGTAACTACCAAAGAAACCAAAAACTTATTGATTTAAGTTTTGTTCCTTCCGATCTACAAGAAAAAATTATTCAACAGTTTAAAGAAGTCAAATGTGGTAATAGAGCAGGATTGCTAAATTACTTTATTAAAAATAGATTGAAAAATTTAACAGAATCATTATCTGAATTTTAAAGGAGAAAGATGTCAAATGAAACATACACACCATTATTTTCTGAAATATTAACAAAAGTTAATAATGCAAATACAAAACCAAAGAAAGTTGCCATACTAAAGGAACATGATTGCGATCCATTAAGAATGGTGCTCAAATCATCTTTTGATCCAAATATTGTATGGTTGCTTCCAAAAGGTGAGGTTCCTTATCAAAAGAATGAATCACCAGAAGGTACTGAACATACAACTTTGAGATTAGAAGCAAAGAGACTCTATCATTTTATTAAGGGTGGAAATGATAAGCTAGCTCAATTCAAACGTGAAGACATGTTCATTCAAATGCTAGAAGGTCTCCATGAATCAGAGGCTCAACTTTTGATCAATGCAAAGGATAAAAGGCTCCATCAGGTTTACAAGGGATTGTCTGCAGCTGCTGTCAAGGAGGCATTCGGCTGGAATGACAACTTTAACAAATCGTAATAGGGTTTAAAAAATTCCTTGACATTTTTACCAGATACGGTAAACTAATAAATATTTTTCGACATTCCTGTAAATCTACATCTGGAAATGTATGAATATCATAACCGTATCTGGTTCTACCAAGAAAAAAAGACTCCTCGCTGAATCTGTCACATATTTTATGGTTGAGGAATTGCTTCCTCGACATCGAACTCTCCAAATCGAAATTTCTCTTTCCGACCTAATGCTGGAATCCGGAGTCTGTGGATTCTGTAACGCATTCACTCCTCGTGAATTTTTAATTGAGATTGACAAAAAAATTGATGCTTATGCAATGATTGAAACCATTTGTCATGAGATGATTCACGTCAAACAACATGCCAGAAGAGAACTTAAAAACTATGATTACAAAGAGATGAGTGTGCTATGGAAAAATGAAAGATATTCAATTGAATCTGAGAATTATAATAAGTTTCCATGGGAAAAAGAAGCATATGAGTATGAATTCATATACGCAAAAAAGTTTCTAGAAATGACAGGAGTTTTATGACAAAAATTGATGAACTTTTTACATGCATTGATTGTCATCAATTATTGGAAACTGGTGATTTGACATACTTTGATGGAACATATGAGCCAGAAATGGCAGATCAACGTGCAGAACAATGTCAATCTGGAATGGTTCGACTCATGGAAATTTTTGGAGATTCTGCAAGATTGTATAATGCAGGAAAAGAACTTGACTTCTCTAGATTTCCCTGCCAATGTTGTTATAACAAAGATGCAGGAGAAAGATTTAGATTCATAGTGTATCAAGAAAAAACTTGACTTTTATCATTAACAAAGTAGAATAGTTGTGTTGGGGGTTGATATGAATGTTTTCTATTTATCTAAGAATGCTTCTGAATGTGCTCAAATGCATTGTGATAAGCATACAGTTAAGATGATCATTGAGTATGCTCAATTGATGTCTACAGCACATAGAATTTTAGACGGTAAACAATATATTGAGGTTCAGAATGGAAGAAGAATCAAAAGATGGAGAATGGAGAGGGATGGATACGAATCAGTTCTATATAAGGCTTCTCATATTAATCATCCTAGTGCTATTTGGACTCGGAGTAATCGTAACAACTATGAATGGTTATATAAACTCTGGAGAAGTCTCTGCAATGAATACACAGTTAGATATGAAAGAATACATTTAACAGAACAAAAGCTATACAGTTTATTAGAAAAGACTCCAATCAATATTGCGAATGGACCATTTAGTGATCCACCACCAGCAATGCCAGATTATTGCAAATTAGATGATGTGGTTGAGTCTTATAGAAATTATTATAACAAAGAAAAGAGTTTTGCCAAATGGACAAAACGAGATATTCCAGAATGGTATTATGCCCACATTTAAATTCCTAAATAATGAAACACATGAAACATTTGAAGACTTTCTTTCAATTGTTGAGAAAGAAAGATTGCTTGAAATCAATCCTCACATTAAACAGGTTCCTAATGGATTTGCTATTGTTTCCTCTGTTGGGTCTATTGACAGTAAAAATGATCAAGGTTTCCGAGAAGTCATGTCCCGTATATCCGAAGCAAATCCAAATTCTCCTCTTGCCGAACGGTACGGTAGACGTTCGACTCGAGAAGTCAAGGTGGCAGAAGCTGTGAAAAAATGGAAGAATGTTTAGTCATATAAATATTCATAAACTCAACATGGTTGTTTATAATGAGTAACAAAAACAAAGATGTAAGATTCCATAATCTTTTACAAATCAAACCAGTAACTGAAAATCAAAAGGCAGCATTCAATGCCTACAAGGATAAGAAAAATCTATTTCTTTATGGTGCAGCAGGAACTGGTAAAACATTCATTTCTCTTTATCTTGCCTTAAAAGATGCCCTAAACCCAGAAACAACTCAAGAATGTGTTTATTTGGTTCGTTCAGCTGTTCCGACTCGAGAAATCGGATTTCTTCCTGGAGATGAAGAAGACAAGACAGCATTGTTTCAAGTACCATATCAAAACATGGTACAATTTATGTTCGAACAACCAAATGAACAAGCATTCAATATGTTGTATGATCGTCTAAAGAATCAAGGTTCTTTGATGTTCATGACAACCAGCTTTCTTCGTGGTATTACTCTTGACAATGCTATAATCATTGTTGATGAATCTCAGAATCTGAATTTTCATGAACTTGATACAATCATTACAAGAGTTGGTCAAGATTCAAAGATTATATTTTGTGGAGATTTTTTTCAAACAGATTTACAAAAGAATTATGAGAAAGAAGGTCTTCAAGTATTCATGAATATCTTGGATAATATGTCAGAATTTGAAATGATTGAATATACTATTGGTGATATTGTTCGTTCAGGATTAGTAAGAAGTTATCTAATATCAAAAATTAAACAAGGAGTAGATTGATGTTCAAATTATCGGGAAGATCACAAAGCAAATTAGAAGGTGTTGATCCTCAGTTGGTGGAAGTGGTTGAGAAGGCAATCACATTGACAAAGGTTGACTTTGGTGTCATTGAAGGACTAAGAACTGAAGAAAAACAAAAAGAGCTAGTTGCAGCTGGTGCTTCTCAAACAATGAAGTCTAAGCATTTACATGGACATGCTGTTGATTTGATGGCATATGTCAATGGAAGAGGATGCTGGGAATTAAACGTATATGATGATATTGCTGATGCAATGAAAGAGGCAGCTTATGAGCTTGATGTAAAGATTCGTTGGGGAGCAGCTTGGAATATTGATGATCTTGCGCTTTGGGAAGGAACAGCTGAAGAAGCCATGAATAACTATATCGATGAAAGAAGAAGTCAAGGTAAAAGACCATTCATCGATGCACCACACTTTGAATTATCATGAGCGCAGAAATAGAAGAACAAAACAAAAATATTAAAGTATATGCTTGGGACTCAACAACCTTTTGGGCTTTGGGAAAGAAAGAATGCCATTCCGATTTGATGTCGAAATTAAAAACTTTTATGAAAACCAAAAAACAACATATTCAAAAATTATTCAAGAGCATACAACAATAGGAATGATTGCTGCTCAACGTGAAGGAATGAGGAAATTTCGAGAGGAATGGCCAGAGAATACTGATGAAGAAAAATATCTGAATATTAAAACGAAGATAAAGTTTGTCAAAGAATAAACCTTGACATTTTTATTAGCATTTAGTATAATATGAAAATAATAATGATTGTGCTCATTGCACTTGTTGTGAATACTACTATACTATATGCTCCGATTGAAGAAGATCTAGATCGGAGAAAAACACAATGTCTCTTTCGTGATGTACCTGATCAAAGAGATTATTTCATACATTATTACTACGGAATGAGAGGCTATTAATTATCATGTTTAAGCATCTGAACATTTCATTACCAGAAGCCACTGCTAAAACAGTAGATGGAAAACGATTCTATTTCACTGAATCTGGTGGTGTATTTCCTTCAATCACCACAGTCCTAGGAGCAACAGAAAGAAAGAAAAAATGGTTGAAAGAATGGAGAGCTTCTGTTGGTTATGATGTTGCCAATTATATTTCAAGAACATCTGCATCAAGAGGAACAGCTTTTCATAAGATTTGTGAAGACTATATAAATAATAGTGACATAGAACATCATAAACAAAAGTTTCTACCATGGTGTATGTTCACACAACTAAAGCCTGTTCTGGATGAGAATCTGAATAATATTCATCTACAAGAACAGGCAATGTGGAGCGAAAAATACCGTGTGGCAGGACGTGTTGATTGTATTGGTGAATGGAAAGGTGTACTTTCTGTCATTGATTTCAAGACGTCCAAGTCAGAACGAAACGATGAATATAATACAGACTATTACATTCAAGGTTCTGCCTATACAGAGATGTATGAAGAAATGACTGGAACACCAATCAATCAGGTTGTGATTCTAACAACAACTGAGGATGGAACTGTTCAAGAGTTTGTGAAAGAAAAGAAACCTTATCTTCAACCTCTTGTAGAAACCATTGATGAATTTACAACTCAATGGGAGAAAGAAAATGAAGAAATTTCTGCTACTGCTTAGTGGACTATTTGCAACCAGTACACTTTATGCTCAACAAATGGCAAACAAGCCAATCTTTTGTGCACCATTACAGAATGTTGTAGCAATTGCGGAGCAAAGAGGTGATTATCCTGTAATGTATGGTGACACTACTTTGCAAGCACAACAAGGAACAATGTCTGCAAAGGTTATCATTGCTCACAATTTCCAAACAAAAACATATTCAATCATCGAAGTATATAACACAAACTGGGCATGTGTTTTAGCAATAGGAACTAAATTAACAATTATGCCTCCTGATGGTGGTATGGTGCCGAATGATAATTCGACAGATCCGTTTAAAGGTATTCCGATTGATCCAGATAACAGTATGGCATTATGAAAAAAAGAAAAGGCAGAAAAGCATCAAAAAGGACAGTACGCTGCACCATTTGCACCACACATCGATGGCTGGGTAATAATGAAGGTCGATGGAACATCAATACTCAGAAACGAGAACAATCTGCAAAGGAACAGCTAAAAGAATTTGCTTGTTGACATGTGAAGATATTTTTTAGCACGCAGGTTCGATTCCTGCCACCTCCACCATATTCTTTTCAACACATGGGGGTGTAAAGGCATTCGACTAGAAAAGAAAATAGCAAAGAGAGCAAATAGGGTAGTGACCAACACTAAATACAATTAGAGGCAAACAACTCTGATTATTCTTCTGCGCAAGTAGCTTTGGCTGCTTGATGCAGGTGGGTTTGTGGCAAACCTAGAAACAGAATTGCCACATTCACATCACACACATAAGGAAAAGTAACATGGATCTTTCATGCTTACATCATGACAATTCTGAATTAAAATCATATTTTAAGGCAGAATACAAAAATGATTGGGAATATGCATATGCTGATTTTCTGGAAGAGAAAAGAAGCAAAAGAAAAAACATTTTCAAAACAATTATGGCAACACTTTTTCACACACACAAAGGAGAATAAGACATGGCAGAAGTAAACAAGAATCCATTCCAAATTCGGCAAGAATTATTGAGCACTGCAAAAGAATACATGGTATCCATGTATGAATTGCAGCAAACCTATTTTGACCGCCAGTTCTATTTAGCTGAAGAAATGATGAAAAAAAATTCAGAGGAAGGAATGAAATTGTATCAAGAAGCAATGAATTCCACTGAAAAATTCTATAAGAATTATCCAGGAGTTGAACAAATTTTAGGAGTTGCAAAACAATTTCAAGAGTTTGTGGATAATAAAGACAAGAAATGAAAAAACATGAATTAATGCCTAAATGGTTGAGAGGATTTTTTCCAAAAAAATTTACTGCTATAACCATTTCTAAAAATACTGCATGGTATCGTGATCTCAAGACACTTGATGATGAAAGTATTCGGAGACATGAAGAAGTTCATATGATGCAGTATGAAAGGCATGGTTGGTTTGTTTTTATAATTCTTTATTTTTGGTACACAATTAAACATGGATATTGGAATAATCCATTAGAAATTGAAGCCAGAGAAAAATCTAAATAAGCAGTTTATGGAGGTTCTGCCAAAAAACCTCCAACATAAAGGAAAAATTAAATGATGTTTGAAGAATTAAAAATTATGAGTGCGAAAAAATTTTCATATGAGATTGAAGAATTTGTAAATCGAACTGGTATCTCATATCTTGATGCAGTTCTGGAATATTGTTCTGAAAACAAAATAGAACCAGAAACTGTGGCATCACTTATTACCAAACCTCTTAAAGAAAAGATTGAAGTGGACGCTATGAAACTCAATCTTATCCCCAAAGTTTCTCAGTTACCTGTATAAAAATACTTGACATTTTTCCTGAGAAGGAGTATAATGTTTGCTATGGAAAGTTGGGATGCCTATAAAATCTATCTTGGCTTAAAACTACATTTTACCAAAGAACATTATGATTTTAAAAAGTATTCTGGCAAAACAAATGCAAAGAAGTCTTCATTTCTTAAAAGAAACGATAGATTTTTCTTTCATCGGATTGGTCGTAAGTATGGTGATAATACACTTGACTATTTTGTCGCTAATATAATCAAGAATCCAAAAGCATGGATTGGTGATTATGATGAGCAGACTTACATTGATTGGAAAAAGACTCAACAGAGTATTGGTTATGTTTTTCAGACAGATATGGAAAAACTTCTCAGAACAGAATCAATTGATTCTTCCAACTTCAATACACTTTTCACTTGCGTTTTAGGACAACATCCGCTATTATTAAAGAGATTTCTTGGTGGCCAAATTCACCTCGAAACAATGGTCATACTCAATCAGATTCTGAGTTATCTAGATCAATTTGATCGTGATATAAAGGAAAACATTGTATGGCCACAGAAACGTAATCTTATTCTTAAATATGCATCTTTTATAGAAACTGATATAAAAAGATGCAAACAATATCTTATCAATATGCTGTAGAGGAAATATGGCAAAACAAACAATTGAAGATGTAATTCGTGATCGTGATCATCTGGCTCTAAAAGTACAACAACTTGAGACACGTGTTCGTGAGCTTGAGTTTGACTGTGCAACATTACAAAGACGTGATGGTGAGTTGAATCAACGTCTCAAAGAGCTTTCTTATCAGAAAGTGCTTGCACATCGTCAACAAAATCCATCACCAAGAAGGAATTTTAATCGCAGATGAGTGTTAAACTAATAAGCTATACTCAGGCATCACCTGAGTTTTTGCAATCAATATCGGAGGATTTAAATGTCCAAGATCTCGTTGCGTATTGTGCCCGTGTATCGAATCCCTCGAACCAACACAACACTGAAACGTCCGAAAGGCTCCTACGCTACCTTATCAAACACAAGCATTGGTCCCCATTCGAGATGGTTAGTGCTTGCCTAGAAATTGAAACAACACGTGACATCGCACATCAGATTGTTCGACATCGCAGTTTCAGTTTTCAGGAATTTAGTCAACGATATGCTAATCCTAATGAGATTAAAAACACATTTGTCAAAAGAGAATGTCGAATTCAGGATATAAAGAATCGACAAAATTCTATTGATTGCGATGATCAGAAACTCATCTGGCAATGGGATCAACGGCAGTCTGAATTGATTGAACAGGCAAGACAAATCTATGATTGGGCTATTGCTCAAGGAATTGCCAAGGAACAAGCAAGAGCAGTTCTTCCAGAGGGATTGACAAAAACCAGATTGATGATGCATGGAACACTTCGTTCATGGATTCATTATGTGGAGTTGAGATCCTCAAATGGAACGCAAAAGGAACATGCTGAGATAGCAAAACAATGTGGAAATATTCTTGGATTTATTTTTCCAATGATGCTTGAGAGGAAATAATGCTGTATAATTCATACATTGAATTTAGATATGTAAACAATCATAAAGGACAAGAATCTGAAATTACACATCGAATACCATTAGATCATTCATTGAATGATGTTCTAGAACATTTTGAACAGTTCTTACATGGTCTTGGATATGTTTTTGATGGCACAATAGATTTAGTAGAATCAGACCAAACACCATATGAATATGTAAAATGAAATACTTCGTATTAGGAAATGGTGAATCTAGACTTCAATTAGATTTGAAAGCATTAGGAAGATGTGGAGGAGTTTATGGTTGCAATGCTTTGTATCGTGATTATACACCTGATGCATTGATTGCAGTTGATGGAGGCATGATGCATGAGATTGCATCAAGCGGATACATCTATAACAATGTTTGCTATTTTAGAAGCTGGTCTAAACTTCCAGAATATGCATATGATTCACTGGTTGAAGATAATTTCTTTGAAGGATGGCATGAAAGTCTAAAAACAGAAAATGAAAAGAAACATTTTAATAACTTTGTAATGAATGGAACAGATCCAAATCAGATCATGAGACTCTTTCATATGATCAAACAACAATATGAAAAACGAAATGAACCTTTTGATTCTGATGATATTCGGCAGAAACTAGGAAATCATCATCAATGGATCACATGGGTAGATGAGGAGGATGAGGTATATCTCATTCCAGAACCATATTCTGGTTGGAGTGCTGGATCGATTGCTGTCAGAATGATGATGATTGACTATGAACCCAAAGAAGTTTACATGATTGGTTTTGACATGAAGTCAGATACAGGAAAGGTGAACAATGTCTATAAAGGGACTTCAAACTACATTCCTCAAGATGCGAATGAGGTTCCATCTGTCAATTGGAAAAATCAGCATGCTGTTAATTTCAAAGATTATCCCAAAACCAAATTTTATCAAGCCACTCCAGATGGAGATGAGGTAGAAGAGTGGTCTGAATATGAGAATGTCAAGTATATTACTTTTGAAAAGTTGAATAAAAAACTTGACTATAATATTATCTTGTAGTAAGATAAATAAGATATATGATGAAATTTGTGAAATACTTAAACATACGACAACATACGGAGAATACCATGTCTAACATTAGCTCACTTCGCAAAAACAACGCACTCGACAAACTTCTGGCTCAAGTAGCAAAAGAAGAATCCCCAACTGAAAAAGCATCATACATTGATGATCGACTTTGGAAGCCACAGGTAGATAAATCTGGGAATGGATTTGCTGTTCTAAGATTTCTTCCAGCTACAGAAGGAGATCAACTTCCATGGGTTCGTGTATGGAATCACGCATTCCAAGGACCAACTGGAATGTGGTTTATTGAGAATTGCTTGACATCCGTTAACGGAAAATGTCCATGTTGCGAGCATAACTCTGGGCTTTGGAATTCAGGCATTGAGACTGATAAAGAGATTGCTCGAAAACAAAAACGCAAGCTACAATACTACAGTAATGTGTTGGTTGTTTCTGATTCATCAAATCCTGATAATGAAGGTAAAGTCATGCTTTACAAGTATGGCAAGAAAATCTTTGACAAAATCATGGAAGCAATGCAACCAGAATTTGAAGATGAAACACCGATCAATCCATTTGATGCATGGGAAGGAGCAAATTTCAAACTGAAGATTCGCAAGGTAGATGGTTACTGGAATTATGACAAGAGCGAATTTGACAAAGTTTCAAAGATTGGTGATGATGATAAGATTGAGAAAGTGATTTCCAAAACACATTCTCTTTCTGACTTTCTTGGAGAATCAAACTTCAAGAGTTATGATGAGCTTCGAAAAAGGCTGGATGCTGTTTTGACTGGCAAACAGTCTGTTGGTAAACCAATTGCTGAAGTGATTGATGATGAGGAAGAATATACACCTTCCTACAAATCATCTCCAGTCCCAAGTATGGTAACTGAAGATGATGATGAAGACAGTGCAATGAGTTATTTTGAGAAACTTGCTAACGAGTAAGTTTTAAAGAACACTAGCTGCAACAGCAGCCAGTAGTTGTGAATGAGGATTGGTGACAGGTTTAGGCATTGGAATTACAGCAGCACCTCCACCACCTTGTGTTACATTATTATTTGTGACATTGTTAATGACTACTGGCTGTTGATTTGCAGCCATCTCTTTAGATCCTTCTTCCATTGACAATGTTCTATTGTTCACACCATTTGTAGATGCCTCGAGTGTAGCAAGATCAACAGATGGGTTATTTGCCAATCTTATAAATTGGTCTCGACTTAGACCAATTTCTTTAGCCCTCAATGCTAATTTTTTAAGATCATCTTCGTCAGGACTAGATTCTTCCAACTCATCCTTCAGATCACTTTGTAAATCTTCATAACTTTCTTTTCTGGATGTATAAAGTGTTCCTAATGCTTCTCCAAGGAATGTATCAAGATATGTGACAAGATTATCAATTAAATTACCAAAGATGATTCCAAGTTCTTGTAGTATGTTTACTTCACCAAATATGCTAGAAAGAACACTTTTTGAATCAATTGGTTGAATATTGATAGATGGAACTGCTTCTTTTTTGGCTTCTTCTTGACTATCTCCTCCATCTCCAAACAAAACATCTGCAAATGGAATATTATCCATTAATGTTTTCTTTATCCCGTCAAAATTAAATATACCATCAAAGAAATTGCCTACTTTAGTTCCAAAATCTGTAAGAAGTTTTAATGGATTTAGAGTTTCTAATGTTTTCGATATCGAATCAAAATTGAACAGATTCTTGACTTTATCAATTGCCAGATTTAAGAAGTTCACAACAAGCCCACCTACACCACCTACAGCTGTTGATTCTGCTGGTTCTTTAACTTGTGTAGTATCAAATCCAAATAATCCTTTGATGTAGTTCCAAACGCTTTCAACCATTCCTAGAATTAAATTGTAAGGCATAAAGAATATATTGATAGCAGAAGCTAGTGCATCTGAGAACGTATCAAATTTGAATAATCCTTTGATGTAATTCCAGACATCTTGAATCATACCCAAGATGCTATTTTTAATGTCATCAATTGATGGAAGTGCAGGCATTGTCAAAACAAATCCAAATACAGCACCTGTTGCTGGATCATATATTTTCTTAGAAAATTCTGTTGCCTTCGTTAGAATATCTGATATTGAAGGTAATGTTGGTAATGTGTAACCAAATACTGAGCCAGTTTCTGAATCATATATATTTTTAGAGAAATTCTCTAATTTTGTTGTAATGTCATTAATAGATGGCAATTCTGGTATCGCAAATCCAAATATTGTCCCTGTTTCAGAATCATATATTTTCTTTGCAAATCCTTCCAATTTGGTTTGTATATCAGAAATGCTTGGAAGTTCTGGTAATGCAAATCCGAATATTGTTCCATCTTCAGAATTGTAAATGTTTTTAGCAAAATCTTCAGCTTTTGATGTAATATCTGAAATACTTGGCAACTCAGGCATTGAGAATCCAAACACTTCACCAGTCTCAGAATTGTAAATATTTTTTCCGAATCCTGCAATTTTGTCTGTAATTTGACTAATTGAAGGTAGTTCTGGAAGCGAGAATCCAAATATTGTTCCTGCTTCTGGATCATAAATCTTTTTAGAAAAGTCAATAATCTTATTTGTTATATCAGATATTGAAGGCAATTCTGGTAATGCATATCCAAATACTTGACCAGTCTCAGGATTGTATATCTTGTAAGCAAACTCTTTTGCTTTATCAACAATCATTGCAATGGATGGTAGTTCTGGAAGTGCGAATCCAAATACTGTTCCAGCAGTTGGATCATAAATCTTTTTAGAAAAATCAGTTATTTTGGTTAATATGTCAGAAATACTAGGTAATTCTGGCAACGTATAACCAAATACTGTTCCAGCAGTTGGATCATAAATTTTCATGGCAAATCCAGAAATTTTATCCCAAATTTGACTTATTGAGGGTAATTCTGGTAGAGAATAACCAAATACTGTTCCAGCAGTTGGATCATAAATTTTGCTAGCAAAATCTTTTACTGTAGTAAATATCTGTGAAATACTAGGCAATTCAGGAAGTTTAAACCCAAATACTTCACCAGTTTCTGGATTATACACTTTCTTCGCATATCCTGTAACAGTATCCCATATTTGAGAAATGCTAGGTAATTCAGGCATTGTGAATCCAAACACTTCACCAGTAGCAGGATCATATATCTTTTTACCAAAGGATACAACTGTATCAAAAATATCAGAAATAGAAGGTAATTCAGGCAACTTGAATCCAAATACTTCACCAGTAGCAGGATCATATATTTTGCTTGCAAATCCTGTCACCATTCCCCATATATCGGAAATGCTCGGAAGTTCTGGTAGTGTAAATCCAAATACTTCACCAGTTTCTGGATTGTAGATCATTTTTCCAAAGTTAATTAAACTATCTGTAATTTCGGATATTGAAGGTAGGCTTGGAAGAAATCCAAAAATCATATCTTTAAATGCAGTAAATTTCTCACCTATATAACCAAACACATTACCAAAGAAAGTTTTAACAACATCAAATGGACTGGTCGAGGCTTCTCCTTCAACTTCGGCTTCTTTATCAGAACCAAATCCGAAAAGATCTGCGAAGAAATCATAAACACCACTAAAGAAATTCTTGATAATAGTTAATGGATTCCAACTAATATCAAATCCAAGAAAATCGAATATATCACTTACAAATGCTTCAAGAATATTAAATGCAGAAAGGAATATCCCTGTAATTGAATCCCATATTTGTCCCAATCCACCAAGTATTTTTCCTGCATCAAATGTAAAAATTCCAACAACAATATCAACAATTCCAGAAACAGCACTAAATACTGCATCTAATATGTTATCTACTTCAGCTGTTAGTGATGCAGCAAGTTTATCAAATCCTAGAAACTCAAGAATCCAAGCAGCTGCACCTGTTAGCATCCTTAATATACCACCTATAGCTTCATCTAGAAAATTTATAACACCTTGTTTAATACCTTCAATTATACCACCTTCTTCGTATCCTTTCATAAAACCAGAAACAAAATCAAATACACCCATAATAACAGTAATAGGAAGAAATAATTTTCCTAATACTCTACCAATTGTTTTTGCTATATTTCCTATGAAACTAAATCCATTTAAAAACCCTGCAGCACTCTTTGCTATATCAATTATTTTTTCAAAAATTCTTACGATGGGAGTTATAAATCTTCTTATACTTGCAGACACACTTCTGATTATTCTGCCTATAAAAGATCCAAACCTTTTGATAGGATTAATTATTCTTTTAAATGTGTTTTTGATTCCATCAAAAACTAATGATACACTGTCAAACAAATCAAATAAAAAATCTAATGATAAATTTTTGAAAAAATATTCTCCTAATTTAGTTTTTTTGAAACCATCTACTATTTTGTCAAAAAAACTAACCAATCCTTTGAGAGGTTTAAATACATCACCTATTTTTAAATCTGTTAAAAATTTTAAATCTTTTCCTATAGTTTTGAAGAATTCTACCAAAGCAATTACTGGAGCAGCAATCAGGGCAGCAATTAAACCAAGACCAAATCCACTTTTTTCTTTTAAACTATCTAATCCTTTGCCTAATCCAAGAACAGAATCATTGATTGTTTCTAAGATTTTAGTATTTTTCTCTGCAAGTTTTTGTTCATCTCTTTTTGCTTCAAGATCTGCGGATGTTTTTTTATCATCTTTTGGTGTAATTGCTTTTACAACACTGTCTGCTAAAGTTGCTTCAACTGGTTCTTTTTTTCCTAAAAATTTATTAATAAATTGTTTATCAACCCCATATTTTTTTGCTGAATCTTCTAATTTTTTAGCTAATTCATCTGGTGTCAATGAAGGTTCTAAAATTTTAATACTTTCTTGTATTAATTCAAGTTGTTTTAGGCTTGCATCTTCTTTAGCTTTGTTTTTATCTGCTTGTTTTTTAGCTAGTTCAAATTCTTTTTTAGAATTGAAACCTAAACTTTCCCTAAGTTTTTTTTGTTCTTTATTTTCAAATTTAAATAAATCTACTAATCCTTTAGTTGCTTTTCCACCAAAATATTTTCCTATTCCAACAACAGAACGCAATCCAGGAACAGAAGATGCAATATCATTTCCAAGAGTTTTAATATCACCAACCAGTGTATCAAAATCATTTCTTATAATATCAACAACAGCTGTTGCTGCTTCATTTTTTGTTGTTGATTTTCTTATTTCTTGATTAGTTTCTCTTAACTCACCAAGAAGTTTTTTAAACCGTTTTTCTTCGTCTGCTATTGCCATTTATTACTTCCTTGACATGTATGCTTGTGCACCGAAATAAAAACCAACAATTGATGCTTGCCCCAGATAAAACAATCCCAACAAATCACCTAATGCAGCTACTCTTGATTCAGGCACCAAAGGTGTAAATAATATTCCAGTAAATACAACCATGCTAAGAATTGAAACCCATGACATACGTTTCTGTGCTTCAGCTTTCTCTTCTCTCAATTCAAGTTCAAGTATTTCTGTTGCTCTTTTCATTTCTTCTTCCGTAACATCACCACTTCCGTTTATATCATACTTTTTAAAAAGTTCTTGAATGCTTTTGTTAGGCATTTTTAACCTCTTGATTGTTGATTCATCTTCTCATGGCGTTGTTTCATTTTTTCATCTTCAATGTGTTGCAACAATAATCCGACATAAACTTCTCTCTCCCACGGCAACATATGTTCAATTTCTGTCAATGAATATTTGTGATGTTGCATTAATGAAAAATTCAAACGATAATAATTTTCCAAACTATTGTGAGAGAGACCTACTAGAAAAAATTTTGCAGTCCTTCAATTACTAAATCACTTTCTACACCTGTTTTTGGATTTTTAATTTTAGTTCTATATCGAACTTTTGGCATATCCTCAAAGAAACTTTGTAATTTCATGAATTGTTGATGACTCATAGAATTTACAAATTCTTCTAGTTCTTTTTTTGTAATATCATTTTTATCATAAACTTCATCAGCATCATAAATTTGACCAATGCAATTTTTAATGATTTCAAATCCAGCATTTGGATCTTCCATATTCATTCCAGATACATTGTTTACTCTTGGGTAATTCATAATCACACCCACAGTATCTGTTAATTCAATTTTGTTTGTATGTTCATCTGATTTCTCGCAAACAACATCTTCAAGATTAATATCAACTTCAACCTTTGTTTCTCCGTCATCTGGACATGTAACTGTTACAGTTGATACTTCACCGATTGACTTTGCTCTTAATTGAATAAAGATATATTCTAGATCGAATATCGGAAGTTTTTTTGCATCTATCTTTTTAAATGTGCATTCATTAATGATATTTTCAACAGCTTTGATAATATCTTTCTCATCACCTGTTTGTTGAGCAATGAGAAGCATTTTTTCTTCTTTGACCAAAAATGGTCTAAATTCTATTTCTTCATTTGTCGATGGTACAGTCAATTCATATTTGTTTACTGCTAATGATGGTAACGCCATTATTTCCTTTCATAAGTTATTCTTCAATCCAATCTCTGAATGCCATAGAAACATTTAGTTTTGATGCTTCACTTCTGCTATCTGCACTGAGTGTTATCAATTCAACAGTTTTAGGAAATGCTTCATAAACTTTGCAACTAAAAACAACTTCATCAGTTTTGGATAATTGTTTAATCGTCATGTCACGGACATAATTCGAATAATAATACATATCATATGTATTTGGGTTGTAAATGGTTTTCTGCCAATTATCAAAATATCTTTTAATATCTAATTTTTCATCAAGAAGAAATGTCATTGAAATAGAATCATTTAATATTAATCCTTGAGCTATTTCATGAGTTGGACCATAAATATTATCATTTGTTTGCGATTCAATTGTTCTTCCAGGAAGTTCGACTGATTGGCACCAAAGTGATACTAGATTATCATCAGCAACTCCAGATGTAGCTCCAGGAGAATTAATATTTACTTCAAATCTATTTGGTTTTGATATTCCAAACTTTTTAACTGATTCAAAAAATGTAATAGAATTACTACTAAATGCTGCGCTCATGAGTTAATCATCCTTCTAGAATCATAATAGACTTTATTTCTGGTCACGTTGGTAAAATCTTGAACAGGTAACATCAATGCCAATTTAAATTCTTCATGTTTTATTTTTACAAATGGAGAACGCACATGATTCTTTAAGTATTTTTTGATGGTTGGTCTTATTTCTTTGAAGTTTTTGATGTTTCTCCACTCTGTCAATATTCTTTTTTCATTTTCTCTTGTTCTTTCAAATCTCATTAATTTTTCCATCAATGAAATTCTATACGGAATAGAAACATAATGAAAATTAATTCCTAAAAAATATCTACTTGTTTCATCAATGGGAATTATTAATGGAAATTTGTCATAATAAGGCAATGTTTTTTTGTATTTCGCATCATAAACAAAAAAGTTCATGCTACCCACATTCAATGAATAGTTTGTTGACTCTTTTTGTAATAATTGTTTTTGTGATGGTACGCCAAACTCTCTAACTTTCTGTTGAAACCAACGATAAGATCTTTCTTGTCCACCAGTTTGTCTGAGAATTTGGTCAAAATAGTTATCTGCCATACAATTATTTATTCTATATTTTCAATTCATTTTCTGTAATAAGTTTAAATTCCATTTTACGATCAGAGCACCATTCCATTGCAGCTTTCCATTTTGCTTCATTTATTCCCCATGTTTTTACTTCATTTAAATATTTGGTTGTTTTTCTTTTTGGCACTTTTGGTGGTGAACATTGAACTTTTGGTTTGATTTCAATAATCATGTTTTTTATTTCACCTGTTTGTTGCTTTACTTTTATGAAAAAATCTGGAAAATAACGATGTATTCGATTGTCAATCGGAGAACGATATGGAATTACTATTTCTTCTGAAGCCCAAGATATAATTGATTCATTCATGTCACAATAAACCATGAATTTTCTTTCCCACAAAGAACGATAAACAATTTTATAAGGATCTCCAACATATTTTTTCTTATTTGTTGGTATATATTTTCCCTTGTATGCCATATAAATAATAGTAAATTCTTGATATGAGGATATTTAGCTAAGTGGCAACAACAGCATTAGAAAGATTGAATAATAAAGGTAAAACTAAAGCAGGTATAAATTTACAGTTTCCATTAGATCTTGGATCTGAAAAGTCTTCCTATTATACTTTATTTAAAATATACGAAACAAAAACATCAACATTACCACAACTTGATTATATTTTAGGTTCTGGTGGACCTAATTTAAGTTCTATTACATTAAAAAGACCAGTAGAAGAAAAGGCATCAGATTTTATTGCTTTATATATGCCAGCTTCTATAACCAATGTACAAAATGCTGCATATGGTAATGTAGAAATGGGTAATGTTATAGCAGCAATGCAGGCATTCGGTAGAACTGACACGGGCGAACTATCTAGTGCGGCTGGCGGATTGGGTGAATTCGTAAAACAGATTGGTGAACAAAGATTAAAACAAGGCGGAGCAGAAGCAAGATCATTGGTCGGAGCTTATGAAATTCAATCTGGAAGAATTTTAAATAACAGAACAGAATTAATTTTTGATTCTATTGATAGAAGATCATTTACCTTTGATTTTAAAATGATACCAAGAACAGCAGCAGAAGCGTTGGCAATTAAAAAAATAGTCAATAAATTTAGGTATCACATGTCACCAAATATTGATGAAGCAGCAATTACAAATAGAACAATGATTGTTCCTTCATTATTTGAAGTTGAATTCAAACCAAATACCAATAATTATTTACCGAAAATTGGAAAATCAGTATGCACTTCATGTAATGTAACATATGGTGGAGCTAGACCGCAA
>Ga0208645_1000726_pt1 | contig 32824 bp, 58 predicted proteins | sample VirMetDEL_Sep_01_FD_184519 | JGI IMG/M metagenome (GOLD analysis project Ga0208645, IMG submission 184519) | Aqueous microbial communities from the Delaware River and Bay under freshwater to marine salinity gradient to study organic matter... | ecosystem: Environmental > Aquatic > Marine >... | reverse complement strand
TACTAGATAATATTACCTTTGATGGTTCTAGTTCTTATTCTATTACAAAAGGTTCAGTAGCATTTACACCAAACTCTGCTCAATCATGCTTGATTAGTATTGATGGTGTGGTTCAAGCTACTAACTTCTCTGTGAACTCATCTACAATAGACTTTGGCGTTGCTATACCAAGCACAAGTGTTTGTAATTTCTTTTTACATTATGGAACAGGAGTTATGACAGTACCTAGTGATGGCTCTGTGACAAATGCAAAATTAGGCTCTGGTTCATTTTCTAATATTACAGGCGTTGGAACATTATCTAGTGGATTAACTTTATCAGATAACATTTTATTCGATACAGCATCTAAAGGAATTTATTTAGGAACAACATCTGCTACAGCTTCTAACTTATTAGACGATTACGAAGAAGGAACTTGGACACCTATTTGCATAGGCTCATCATCAACAGGTTCAGTAACTATGAATGGTACTTACACTAGAGGAAGATATACTAAAATTGGAAATACAGTTTATATTCATTGCGTTGTAGTTTGGTCAAGTTTAACAGGAACAGGAAATTTAGAAATTACAGGAATACCTTTTACATCAAAAAATATAGGTTCAGCTAATACTGTTCCAAGTAGTGCTGTATTGCATAATAATTTAACAATTTCGTCTGGAGATAAAGTTGTTGCAGGTATTAGTGCAGGAAATAATAAAATAGGTATTTTTAAACAACCAGGAACATCAAATGTTAGTACTGTACCAGTTGATGCTAATGGAGAATTATATTTTAATATAACATACACAACAGATGCTTAATTTTAACAACACAGGAGATAAACTATGGCAATAACTAAAGAGACACAGATTGGTAAAATCGAAGTGGTCGGAAAATACAAATCAGTTCAAGTAAGAACTGACATTGTAGTTATGGAAGATGGCGAAGAATTATCAAGAAAGTATCATAGACATGCTTTGATGCCAGATGCAGATATATCTAATGAACACTCAGAGGTTCAAGCAGTATGTAACGCAGTCTGGACACAAGAGGTTAAAGATGCTTATGAAACTTTTAAAGCTGAGCAAGAGCATTAATAGGAGTATAACAATATGGCATTAATTACATTAGGAGCAAACTCTGGTAAAGGAAAGGTTTTGCAAGTTGTTCAAAGTGTTTATACAACGCAAGTAAATCAAGGTAGTACCTCTTATACAGCAACTGGTTTATCTGGTTCTATAACACCATCAAGCACCTCTAATAAAATTTTAATTTCTGTTGAACAATATTATACCTTTAGAGTTACAACTAGTAGTGAACGACAAGCGGCTTTTAAACTTTTAAGAGATTCTACTGATTTAGATGAATATCTTTATGCTTTTGTAGGTCAGCAAGGTTCGGCTGATTTTAGGATTCCTTGTATTTCAACTTATTCACATTTGGATTCTCCAAGTACAACTTCAGCAATAACTTATTCTACACAATTTAAACTAAATGGAACATCATCAGATTTATATGCACAAAATGATGGTAGTCCATCAACAATAACATTAATGGAGATAGCTGGATAATGATTATAGATGCAATAAGAAAAATTAATCCTAATGCTCAAGTAGTTATAAGAGGAAGCGATATTAACACTTGCGAAATAGAATGGCACAATGGAACACCAGAAATATCTAAAGCTGACATAGAAGCTAAGATGACAGAACTACAAGCAGAGTATGACGCTAAACAATATCAAAGAGATAGAGCAACTGCTTATCCATCAATACAAGAACAGTTAGATATGCAATACTGGGATAAGGTTAATGGTACTACTAACTGGGAAGATGCTATCGCTAAAGTTAAATCGGATATACCTAAAGGCTAATGAAATACATTCTGATACTGTATATGTGTAGTATGAATACAGGTCAATGTCCTACAAGTTCAGTATCAGGTTATCAATTTAGTTCACACTATGATTGCGTCAATACAGGTTATGCTATTGCTCAAAAAACTTTTAGAAACTTAAAAAAACTAGAAGATTGGGATAGACCTGATTTTGAAAAAGAAAAGATTGTAGTTAAATTTGAATGTAAGGAACTATCTCAAAATGCCTAGAAAAAAGAAAACAGATGAATTAGTACAAGCATCCCTAGGTCATAGAATATCTAAGCATGAAGCTATCTGTGCTGAAAGAATGAAAACATTATTCAAAGCAATAGATGAAATGAGAACTGACATCAAAGACCTAAGAAAAGATATGAATAAAGGTAAAGGTGCAGTTAATGTTTTGATTTTTTTAGCAGGTCTAGTAGCAGCTATTATTGGTTTTTTTAAATGGAATGGCTAGAAGAGTAAAAGCTATTACAGGCTTAACTACAGAATTAAAAGCACAACTTAGACTTTGCAAAGACCCTAATCTTCTTGTATTCACACCGCTTGGTGGTCTTGGTCCAGTAGATATTGTGACTTTAAATATGAATACAGGTGAGTATACTGCTTATGATGTTAAGTCTAAAAATTATAGAAAACAAGATAGCTACATTGCAAAAGATGGATATAGAAGAAATCTTAAAGGATCATTTATATCTAGGGGTACAACTAAAGAGCAAAAGAAACTTAATGTAAGGATTATATACGAATGAAATTATCAGAGAATTTTACACTACAAGAACTAACTAAATCAGACACAGCAATTAGATTGGGTATACCTAATGAACCTAACTCAGATCAAATTGCTAAACTACAAAACCTTTGCGAAACCTTGCTGCAACCAGTTAGAGATAAGTTTGGTCCAGTAATTATTACCTCTGGATTTCGTAGTGAGCAGCTATGCGTAAAGATAGGTAGTTCAGTCAATAGTCAGCATGCTAAAGCCGAGGCGGTAGATTTTGAGTGTCCGGGTAAAGATAATGCTGATCTTGCTTACTGGATAAAAGATAATATTGAGGGGTGGGATCAAATGATCCTCGAGTTCTACACGATTGGTGAGCCTTCAAGCGGATGGGTTCATTGTAGTGTAACAGATAAACCAAGAAAACAATTCTTGAGAGCTTTTAAAGAAGATGGTAAAACAAAATACAAACCTATAATTGGAGATATAAGATGTGGTTAAGTGCTATTAAACTTGCAGTACAAGCAGGATCGCATATATACAAAAAGAAACAACAAACAAAAATGTTAATGGCAGATGCTCAAATGCGTCATGCAGAAAAGATGAGTAGTGGTGAACTTGAGTATAAAGCGAAAGTTATTGAGAGTAATGATAATGGTTGGAAAGACGAATTTGTGTTGGTTCTCGTATCTCTGCCTATTCTTTTATTGGGTTGGTCTGTGTTCTCTGACGATCCTGAGATTCGTAATAAATTAGATTTATTCTTTGAATATTTTAAGAACCTTCCATACTGGTATCAAGCTATATTTATAGGTGTGGTATCAGCTATATATGGACTTAAAGGTGCAGACATTATGAGGAAGAAATGACACTATCAGCTTTTGATATAGGTATGGTTAAGAACTATAATGAACCCAAATACCTTTTGCACTTTCAATGGAATGATGGCACAGAAAAAATATATAGATATGCTTTAGTTGAAACTATGAGCCAATCAGAAATCAATCATAGAACTAAACAAAAGAAAGATGAAACAACTCTAACACAGAAAGAAATATGGTTAAAAAAATATTCGCACAACAATACAGTAAAAAGGTAACTATGTTATCACAACAAACTGGTAAAAAGAAAAAGAAAAAAAAATACAAAAAGAAAAAATGATTGATCCAACCGAAGATGATCTATCTCACTTTGCCAACTGGTACTTAAATTCTGGAGATATAAAAGGAATTTACACACCATTTAAAAATCCATTATTATTTATAGAAGGAGTTAGTGGTGTAGTTTTATATAGAAAAAACAACTTTCAAGTAGAGCTATTTATATGCCAACCTAACACAGTCATACCAGAGCATACTCATCCAGATGTTGATAGCTATGAATGTTTTTTATATGGTATGAAGTTTACTCATAGTGGAGAAACAGTGATTAATAGTGAACAAGCACTAGAAGAAGCAGAGGGTATGCCAACTTATGCCTATCAAACTATAAGAGTTAGACCCAACGATCCTCATGGTGGAACTGCGTCTAAAAATGGTGGAGCTTTTATATCTATACAAAAATGGTTAAATGATGTAGAGCCTACTCATGTAAGCTCAAATTGGGATGGTGATACAATGGGTGATAATCATAAGAAGCAAACAGGATTGTAATTATGGCTAAACAAAAGTTTACACATTTTATACCTAGAGAAAAACCCAAGAAAAGAAGAGGAGTACATAAGAAGTCTCAAAATAAAAGTGAGAAGAGACAGAAGAAACAGACAAGATATAAAGGCGGTGGAAGATGATTGATAAATTTATTTACAAATTTTTAGATTGGATTGATAGTTCAACTAATTGGATTGATGACATGTTTTTTAAAGATGAAAAGAAAAAAAAGGATGAGCATGATCCAGAATTTTTAGATGATATAAATGAAGATAAGTGAAAGTACAAATGTTGCCATGCCAATCAAAAATATGGTTGGTATTATTGTTGGTGTTGCTATGGGTATCTTTGCCTACACCGAGATCACTGCCAGACTTACCTCTCTTGAGACATCAAGAGAATTAATGACAGCAGATTTATTAAAGAAGAGCGAACAAACTACAGTAGATAAAGAACAATTTTTATTATTGGAAGATATTTACGAGACTGTAGAGAAGCATCAAGAACTATTAGATAAAAATATTCATAACCAAGTTATGTTGCAGCATATTGAAAAACAATTAGAAAAAGCATTAAATGATATAGAAGGGTTAAAAGATTCTAACAGAGAAATGAAGTATACAAATGGAAACAGTCATTAGTACAGTGGTAGCTTTATGTATGTTTGTTGCAGGTGAACTTAAAGAACACAGAATACAAGATAAAATGTCAGATTGTTTAAAAGGTAAAAGACTTGCTGAAAGAACAAACACAGGAAATAACATTGAATATAAATGTGGTAAAGTACAAGCTGAATTAGAAGATAATATAGATGGTAGTAAATCAATTAAAAAAATAGTAGAATAAATTATGGCAAAGACACCACTATGGCAGAGAAAAGCAGGAAAGAATCCTAAAGGCGGATTAAATGTTAAAGGTAGAAAATCTTACAACAGAGCAACTGGTGGTAATTTAAAAGCACCAAGTAAAAAGGTAGGCAACAAAAGGCGTGCCTCATTCTGCGCAAGGATGAAGGGTATGAAGAAGAAACTTACTTCAGCTAAGACAGCAAGAGATCCTAATAGTAGAATTAACAAAGCACTTCGTGCTTGGAATTGTTAATGAAGCGTAAAACTTGGGTAAAAAAACAGGTAGTTAATCTTTGTGGAATATGTGAAGAGTGTAATAAAGAGCTATTGAGTAATGAAGGTGGATGGATTATAACTGCAAGTAAGAAATATTTTTGCCATGATGGTAAAGATGGTTCTTGTTTTGATAATTATTGTGAACGCAAACTAAAGGAGAAACAATATGCCGATGGTAGGAAAAAAGAAGTTCAGCTACACAAAAGCTGGTAAGAAAAAAGCAAAAGCATACGCTAAGAAAAAAGGTATGAAGATGAAATCGAAAGGTAAATACTAATGCCGGGTAAAAAATATTCAGCTAAACAAAAAAAGATTGCTAGAGTTTCAGGTAATCCAAATAAGTTAGAAGCTGCTGACTTTAAAAAACTTAGAATGAGTAAGAAAAAAAATGGCAAAAAGAAAAAGTACAGTTAATAAAGCAGGCAACTATACTAAGCCGGGACTAAGGAAAAGATTATTCCAAAGAATAAAATCATCTAATGTTCAAGGTACTGCTGCTGGTAAATGGTCCGCAAGAAAGGCACAGTTGTTAGCTAAAAGATATAAAGCTGCAGGTGGTGGATACAGATAATGGCACTTGCTAAATCACAAAAAAGTTTAAAGGCTTGGGGTAAACAGAAATGGAGAACTAAGTCTGGTAAAAAATCTAGTGTAACTGGTGAGAGATACTTACCAAGTGCAGCAATTAAAAGTTTATCTGCATCTGAGTATGCGAGAACTACTGCTGCTAAAAGAAGAGCTAAGAAAAAAGGTAAACAACACAGTAAACAACCTAAAGGTATCGCTGCAAAGGTAAGAAGATTTAGACAGTTTTCTTAATTTAAGAAGCAATTATTCTTTTAATAATTAAGTAACAGACAGCACAATAATATATTTTATTCTCTACGATAATTGCATCCTTTTTGCATTTAGAACATTTGTGCATTACTTAATCAAATCTAAATACTCATTCCAAATAGTTTGTTCTGGACTCCAAAATCTTTCCTTGTTAGCTTTCATTTGGATTGAGTGTAATACTGTAGTGTGGTCCTGTCCAAAGTACCTACCAATATTTGTTAGGTTCATATTATATTTATCATTTAAAATATTGTGTATAATATTCCTTGCACGAACTACATCTTGAGTTCTGCATTTACCCAATAAAGTTTTCTTATGAACCTCATACTTTATACACACTTTGTTAATCACAGAATCTACAATTTCTGGACTTATATTTCTAAATTGATAACTAATAATTTTTCTTGGTTTGTATTCTTTTTTCTTTTTGATATGATTTTGTGCTAGCTTATATCCATTCTTAAAAGCATTTTTATAAATTAATTTTTCTCTCTTAGATAAGTTAGAATATTGACTAGCTTTCATTGCTAATCTAATCTCTTTAAAGATTTGTCTTTGCTTTGAAGTCATTAATCCCCTACAGCCTTTCTTTGTTTTTTTTAAATTTGAACTAACGATTAAGCGTTAGCTCTTTTAGCTTCTGCGTTTTCAATCTTGACAATCTTACTCCAATGCTTCGGTATTCTTTTGAAAGCATTGTAAGTTTTAAGACACTGACCTTTATCTTCATGCTTTAAGATAAGTTCAAAGTCTTTTTTAAGTTTGTCATATTGACGAACTTTGCTGTTGCTTTTCATCCTTCTCCTTTTTTACTTTTGTAAAATCTAATTTTACATTTTCGATCTTACATTCTACAACTTCACCCTGTGCGTTGGGGTCTGCAGCTTTCTTTACATCATCAAATCTTTCAACAAGTTGGAAACTTGCCTCGCCAGATTTAATTCGTATATATTTAGTCATTTAATCCTTTTTGTCTATACTTAATTTATGTAGTTCTTTAGCCATTTTTGAGTATATCTCAAGGTCATCATAGTTATCTGCCTTGTATTTTCTAGTTGTTCTATATAATTTTAAACCCATCATAAGCTGACCTACCTCGTATGGTTCTATATCATCCTTTAATTTGTCATGCAGTATAACATTGAATATGACAGAGATCAGCCTAAAGTTTTCCTTAAAGTCGCCATAATCCTCTTGCCGATCTTCCATGATCTTTTTTAAAATCTTATCTGATAAATCTATTGTCGTCATAGTTAGGGGATGAGGTAGGGAAAACAACTAAAAAGGCAGAAAGGGATGCCAAATAAAAACCCCACCTCATCGAAAAGTATCTAACGATACTTACTATCTTTTAGCATAATAGCTTGGTTTTGCATAATCTTTTTTCGGTGCAAAACTTGGTGATCCACCACCAGATGATCCTGATTTAGACTTATCATTTGCTCTAAGTCTTATGGTAATCATACCACTTTCATCATCCCATCCAGCTTGGTTGTGCCAAGTTTCTCCTATCTTAACACCAACACGCCAATCTTTATCGGGTGGAGAATCTTGATTTGGTGGACCAACCCAATCAGGTTGCTCTGGTGCGCTCTTCTTTTCGTTTCTTACTAGCTTAATATATATATCATCAGCCATTTGTTATTACTCCTTGGTTTAGTTTTGTCTCTTGAGTTTCATACAAATCAGTTATCTGTCTGTACTCTCGAAGAGACTTATTATTAGAGCTGAATAAATCTGAGTTATTTTTTTTCCATTGTCTCAGAGCGTAGATGTCATCTATTTTTTGGATGTCACCTTTTATTCTACCCATATCAAGCTGATCCATGTCGAGCTTAATATTCTTTTTTCCATTTGTTTTTGGAATTTGTTTTTCTTGAGGCTGTGAAAATTCTTGTTTCATTTGTTCAACATATTTACTGTCATCAAACTTACCTAAGAATACATCAGCACTCATACCTAGATGACTAAATGCTTTTGTCATAGCATCTGTCATAGCTTTCTTTGGTGCTTCATCATCAAGTTTACTGTTAGCTTTATATAAATTTTGTACTGAACAAACAGGACCATACTCATGCCATTCGTTAGTGAAATATTTTATAGTTACTTCTGCAAATACTAATCCATCTACATATTTATAATCTACTTTGTATTTCCAACCCAAACCTACTGGACCAAACATATCTGTCATAGATTGTATTTGATACATAGGATCAATACTGGTTATTTTTTTACCATAACTACTTGGTACTAACCTTGTATATTGTGGATTTGTTTTACTTAATGTTTCCCATATCTTCATATTTTTATTTTGCATTTAACCCCCATAGTTGTTTTATTGTTTGTCTTTGTTTGTCTGTTAGATTTTTATAGTGAAAGAAATGATTGAGGTCTGGCTCTTCTGTTAGCTCTGCTAGTTCAGATAAATTACCTTTGCAATATATAATCATCTGCTCCCATCTATAAATTTTTTTTGTCATCAAGTTGTATTGATATTCTAAATGATCGGCTTTCATCTTCTCATGTGTGTCATCAAAGATTAAGTAATCTGTTTCATTTGCCAAACCTAAAAATGGTTTCTTCCCGGTACACTTCCAATAAAAAGCTACTTGTTTCCAATAACCATCAAAGATTAAATTTTCTCCTAGTTCTTGTTCCTTCCAATAATATTCATTTTTGTTTTGTCTCTTTTTACAATTACTAGGTTTAACTTTTAACTCTAAAAATTTTTTATTACTTTCATAATCTATACGACCTATAATATCGTGTATTAAATCTTTTGGTTTATTAACTACATATCTTTCGGCTGCAGTTTTTTCATCTTTAAAAATTTGTTTGTATAGTTTTTTTATTTGTTCAATAATCTTATGTGAAAGCTCATCTATATTATCTCTAGCAAACTTATCTTTCTCATCTACCGGATCATACTTATTAATATCATCAAGCTCTTGTTTATATATTTCATTATAATCTCTGTTATCTATTTTAATTTTCTTATCTTTGAAGAATCTATATTCACATAATAATCTTTGAGCTGTGTTGTTGGTAAGGTTTCCAATTCTAGGCTTATAGTTCATCAAGAACCCATCTCTTTCTTGAGGAGTATGATAACCATAGTTAGTAATAAATTTAGCCAAAGGCTGATCTGAGCTTGAAGGCGACCAATGATCAAAGCCTTGACCACCATTAATATTTGAAAAGTATTCTTTCATAGTTGTTTGAAATTAATATAGTTATTTATACCAGTTTGTCTACTATTATTTTTTATTATTTTTTACTTGCAATATATAACCTTTATGGTATCAGCAAGTTTCACGAAAGGAGTTTATGAAATTATCAGATTGGATCAAAGAGAATAAATTAAGTTATTCTCAAGCCGCCAATAAATTTGGCATCATTAATATAAATCCTGCCACCAATGTTCAACGCTACGCCAAAGGTGAAAGGATACCACACCCTAAAGTAATGTTAAAAATATTTAAGGCAACAAATAAAAAAGTACAACCTAATGATTTCTATGAAGAATACTGGCAAAGAGAAGAAGTTTAAATATAAACGAGTGCGTTTGTATTGGCAAGATATTGTCAGCAATTCGGAATGGATGACGCTTGATAAAGCAAAGGACCAAACATTTAGTTGGTGTGAAGATACCGGCTACTTGTTACATAAAGATCCTAAGAAAGTTATCATCTTTGCTTCGCATAGCTTTGATGATGATGGTTCACTCACAGTTGGTAACACTACAGTATACCCAAGATCAGTTGTTAAAAAGATAGAGGTATTAAAATGACAAACTCTAAAATATTTGATGAGATTGGATGTCCTGATGATTTAAAGGAATGTAATAGAGAACTTAAACGAGCCAAGAAATATATCAAAAAGCAATCAGATATAATTTTTGCTCTTGAAAAAGAAATACAATTAAACAATTATGAAATAAAAACACTAAAGGAAAGGTCTAAAAATGAAAGAGGAAAACAATAAAGAATATGTATATTTTATTAAGTTAAATCCAAATATTAATACAGGATATAATCAATATAACTATGTTAAAATTGGTAAAAGTAACTCTATTGATGGAATTAAAAGAAGAATATCTAGTTTACAAGTAGGATCTCCATTTAAACTTAACTTCTTAGGTTATCTTGAAGGATCGGAAAAATATTTTCACGATTACTTTCATGCTTGTAGAGTACAGGGGGAATGGTTTATTTATGATACGATAGCAGAAAAAATTAAGTCATACAATTTATGTAAATTTGATAAACCTATAAAAGAAAAAAGTTATATTCCTCTTGATATAAGTATAAGAAAAACATTTAACAACGATCAATTAGTTCGCTTTATAAGTAGATCATTAAAAAGATTATTTGTTTTATATGATGTTGAATGTAAGCGTAGAAAAGAAATAACAGATGATTATTTTGGTTCTACAATAAATGCGGGTGACAGATATTTTAACATTAAAGATGAGCCTTATCAATGGAATGGAATTAAATTAACTATTTCTAATGCTTATAAAATATACTGTATATTTAAGAGCATGATATATATGCGTAATACCAAATTTTATTACGATAAAAGACATCTTCATGTTGAAGATTCTTTGAATGAACTAAAAAAAAATTGGAGTAAAGATTTTCAATCTGTTATATTTGATGAAAAAACTAATGAGGTAATCAATGGCTAGATGGACCTACGCATTTAGCAATGGGAAATATAACGATTGGCACAGACAACACCCAAATTTGGCTGGTATTGATATAGATTTTATTGAAGTTTGTCCCCACTGCCTAGAACCTTTGGCAGTTAAGGAGACTTGCTATGACAAGGGACAGAAATGGAAAGCTACAACGCTTACAAAGAGGGTCGCAGAGGCTCTTAGAGTACCCGGATTTTTAGTTTTCTATACTCCTTTGGGGGTTGATATGAAATTTAGGATCAAACGTATTACAGAGCCTGTGAGTGAGATATATGAGATGACTTCAGACCAATGGTTAGCTTATTTATATGAGCTACATAAGGAACATAGGAGGTGTTGCAAAGATGCAACAGAAGTATGAGCCTCACATAAGGGTTAAGTTCTCGCTATTTGATAGTCCCCAGTTTAGAAACATTCCAAACAAGCACCGAGCTTACTGCTATTTGGTATTCATTTGTTTGCTAAAGTTCGCTAACTCTAAAACGCTGACTTGTTACCCACGCCAAGCCACCCTATCTAATATGACAGGTCTTAGTCGAAGCACTATATTTAGGACCACTGAATTGTTAGAGAGATCAAAAATTATTACAAAAAAACGCCAGAAGTCTACAACATTATATACCATTAATAAAGATCATGTTGTGTCTACAAGAAACTATGATGTGTCTACAGGACACATGGGTAGTGTCTACAGGACTAATATTAGTAGAACTATCATTAAACAAACTAACATTAATAACTATATAAAAGTTTTGGCAGAAGGTGGTAGCGATAAAGATACAATCTTAACAAAGTTAGCGTCTAAGTTTACAGTTCAAGAACTCAATGATGCTATCAAGGATAATGATAACCCTTATCTATGTAAACAGGCTTTACAAATAAAGGACCAAGAACAAGTGAAGTATGTCTCAAAAGATGTTATAAATAAGGCGGTAGATGATGTCCGAAAAAAGACAAACTACTTTTATAAAGATAAGGTATACAAGAATAAGAGGGATCATGGCAGGATTTCAGCAACGAAAAGTTTTTTGTCAAAGTTTGACAAGAAGAAGTAAAAGACCATGCCAAGCAAAAGGATACCCAACTGCCAATGGTAAATATTTATGTAGGTTTCATGGCGGTAATAATATAAAAGGATTTAACCAAAAGAACTATACTGATGACACAAGAATCAAAGCACTCTCAAAGCTCAAACAATTCAGAGACAAGTCAAGAGAAGAAGTTGAACAATACTATTACAAAGAAGTCAAACCTAGAATTGGAACTACAGAAAGAAGTAGATACTATAGAAAATATGCTTATGCGAGGCGTAACTCTTTCAGAAATTTTAGAGGACAAAAAACTCTCTGTCTCACAGATGAGCTTACAAAAGTTCTATGCAATCTTAAAGAAAGACAAAGAACTCAATCACAAAATAGTTGAAGCTAGAAAAATTGGTATCCAAACTTTAATTGATAAGTTGCTACAAATATTTCAGTATCAAGAAATTGAAAATCCTAATCAAATCTTATGGGTGAGGGAAAAAACAAAGTTTATTACTTACCTAGCAGGAAAGCTGACCGATCTTTATTCTGACAATAAACCGATAAAGCAGAATATAGATCAGAAAATTTCTGTTTCGTGGCAAGATAGTCCCGATCTGATTGACTTAGACGCAGAAGAAGTTGTCGATAAAACAAACCCCTCGCCATAATTAAATGGCAAAGGGTAGTTAGTTCTAATTTACTCACTTGTAACTGTTTCATTTTCTTCAAGCTCTCTTATCTCTACTTCATAGCTGTCAAAAAATTCTTTCACAGGTTTATCCCAATGTAAAAGATGACTAAGATGTAAGTTATCTTCATAAACATCTATTATAAATCTTCTTGAATATACTTTCATTTTATTCATGTTTAATAAACTCCACAGTTATTTTGCATTTACCATGTTCTCTAAAATTAACTGTATCATCATAGGTGTCTATTAATTCGCATAATCTTTTTAAGATTATACCATCATCGCTATGAACATGAGTTAATATTTGGTTCTTTTTTTCTTTGTTACCCTCGTACTTAGTACCAATGGTAACTATCTCGTAGCTATCTATATACATAGTTGTTTACCTTTAGTTGTTTCCTTTCATAATTATAATATAACCATAAAGGTTAATATGTCAATAGTATTTTTAGGTTGATTGTCTCAAAGTTTTAGTTGCTTATATCAAACTTTAGGTTGCTTATATCAAAGTTGTGGTTGCTTATCTCGAATAAGTTTTGGTTGATTGTCTCAAAAATCATGGTTGATTGTCTCTAATTTTTGGTTGCTTATCTCAAAAAAATTATTTTATTTCTTGTCCTTGTTTATTAAATGATTTGTTTATATTTGGGACATATAAAAAACCATTGTCTTTTAGTTGCTTCAACATATTATTAAACCATATATTATTAATATTATGTTGATATGGTTTAAGATTTTTATAGTATTTTTGCGACCATTGGACCATATTAAAACAATATAACGCCTAATAAAAAACCAATTAAAAAACACTGGTATTCATGGCGGTAGTAAAGCTCATAAAATTTAAGATCCTTTAAAAATTTATTCATTTTTTAATTGCTTCAGGTATTGTCTAAATAATTTCATGGCTTCTCTTTTAGTATAAAAATAATATACTTGCTTGATCCAGTAACCCTTAACGATGTCAGTTATTAAATAGCTACCATTTAATTGTTTTGTTACAATCATTTATAAACCCCCAATAAATTAGATAAAATATAAGGTGTTATTTTTTTTGGTATTGGTAGTCTATATTTGAGCCAGTCGGTCCAGTATTGTTTGGTCCTATATATTTTTATAATTGGTACTTGATATAAATTGATATTGTCTTTTTTCATATTACCTCTCATTAGTTGTTTTAATATACATAGACATTATGGCTATATATACTATGGTCAATAATGTCGCACTTATCATATTTATAATAGACATTTTGGCTATATAGTTATAAAAGTTTAAATGTCAATTATGACAAAAACAACTAACAAAGAAGGTAAACATGACACCAATAAGAAAAGATGAGAAGGAACATTTATTGTCAGTGTGCAATAAGAAGTTTAACGCTAGAGAGCAATCTATATCTTATGAAATTCAAAGAGATGCTCAAGAGTTAAGCGACAAAAAAAAGAGTTCTTTTCAAAAATTAATTAAAGTTGATAAAAAAATGACAGCTTTAATTGAAGCAGAAAAGAAATACAAAAAGCATATCCAAAATAAAGACGCTATAGAAAAAAAATTACTTGAGGATGTGTCCAAAAAAGCTAAAGAAGTTCAGGAACATTTAGAGAGGGTTAATAATGTTCGTAAATGGGGACGAGATTTTAGCGATTATAGGACCAATTATATAGATGATCCTGCAAGCGGTGATTTTATAGCTAATTTAAACAAATGTTGTTATGAGGAATCACTACAACATGTAAGTGATAACCATAAATTAAAAGCACATCTTGAGGACATGAGAGATCAAGTAATTATGACTATTAATAGCGGTCTTGCATTGGCTACAACTCAAGCAGAAGTAAAAAAAATATATAATGAAGCGGGTATAGATTACTATCTACCTCAAGCATTATTACAGTTACCATCTAAATAATAATAAACATTAAACCCGGTTAGGTTAATTCTTAGCCGGGTTTTTTATTGGTCCTATACTTCCATTTTAAACACTCAACCACGCCACGCAATCACTCGTATATATAAGCGGATCAAGGTATTATATATAATACATGAGCCAAAAAGTCGTAATGATAATAAAAAGTTACCGGTAACTATTACATTTTGCCAGATGTTTTTATAGATTTTGTAAATTATAAAAGCCATACACCCCAAAACCAACCCGCCAAATATTATATATATATACATGGGACTCGAGGACACCCTTACACACAGCTTCATCTTCATCTTGCCAGACCAATAATAATAAACTAGATATGGTATATGAACTATTTTTCATCAGAAGATATGGATTGCGTTTGCTACATTGAAGAAAAAACAAACAATGTAGTTATTAAATTCTTTAATATACCAGATCATTCTTCTGCTGAGTTATTTACAATGTTTGCTATGAACAGATTAGGTTTTGATTATCACCCTCTAAATGAGAATATGCCTAGCAAATCAGTTCACTAAGTTATGGATATTAAAATACCTTATACACCTCGTAAGCATCAAGCCTACATTCATAAACAAATAGATAAACACAGATGGAATGTATTAGTTTGTCATAGAAGATTTGGCAAAACTGTGGCAGTTCTAAATCATTTGATTAGATCAGCTTTAACTTCTAAGAACAAGAACCCTAGGTATGCCTATATATCACCTACCTTCAAACAATCAAAAGCTATTGCTTGGGATTATATAAAACAGTTCACCGCCAAAATACCCCACACTAAATTCAACGAAACAGAACTGAGAGTTGATTTACCAAATGGCTCTCGTATCACCTTGCTAGGCTCAGAAAACTCAGATGGCTTGAGGGGTATATACCTTGATGGTTGTGTGATTGACGAGTATGCAAATGTAAATGAAAAACTATTTCCTGAGATTATCAGACCAGCACTATCCGACAGAAAGGGGTACTGTGTTTTTATTGGGACTCCGCAAGGAATGAATAATAATTTTTATGATTTATACCAACATGCACAAGGTGCGGATGATTGGTTTCACTATAAAGCTAAAGCTAGCGATACGAAAATTGTTGACCAAGAGGAACTAGACAAAGCGAAAGAGGTAATGGGTGAGAAGAAATACCTGCAAGAGTTTGAGTGTGATTGGATCGCAAACATCGAAGGTGCTATCTATGGTGATGAGATTGCAAAACTAGATAACAAACGACAGATAACTAGAGTGCCATACGATCCTAGTTTACCAGTTTCGACAAGTTGGGATTTGGGTGTTTCAGATCATAGTTCAATTATATTCTTTCAACAACTAGGTAGAGCAATCAATATTATCGACTACCATGAAGAAAGAGGTCAAGGATTACCGCACTATATTCAGATGATAAAGGAAAAGGATTATATCTACAAAGATCACTTTGCGCCACACGACATCGAAGTTACAGATTTTAGTAATGGCAAGACCCGGAGAGAGGTCGCCTATCAATTAGGAATTAGGTTTAAAGTCGTGCCAAAAATTCCACTCGAAGATGGCATCCACGCAACGACAATGATCTTGCCTAGATGTTGGATTGATGTAGACCATTGCAAAAACTTAATAGATGCGTTAAGACATTACCACAGGAAGTATATTGACAAAAACAGAATGTTTAGGTCAAAGCCTGTACACGATTGGAGTTCACACGCTTGCGATGCCATGAGGTATCTAGCTGTTGGATTACAAGAAATAAATGATAGACAAATTGCTCCACAAAGTGTAGCAGATAATGAATACAGGATTATATAATTATGGGATCAATATTAAAACCAAAACCAGTAGTAATACCACCGCCACCACCACAACCAGAACCACCACCACCACCTGTTGTTGAAGAGTTACCAGAAGAAAAGAAAGAAGAGATTTCAAAAGAGATGGCTGCTAGAGAAAGAAAAAGAAGAGGAAGAAAATCAACTATTCTTACTGGACCATTAGGTATTCAAGAAACTGAAGAAGAAGCATTAGAAACTTTATTGGGTAAATAATATGGCATTTGGAAAATTACTAAGAGAATTAATTAAAAGACCAAAAGTAAAAAAAGTATTAAAAAAAGTTAAACAAAAAAATACTGCTAAAACTACAAACACAAAAATATTAAAAGCTAAACCTTTTAAAGTTGCTTCAAAAAGTAAATCTAAAATAATAATAGGTAGAGGTGTAAAAGTATCTACATCTGGTGGTTTACTTTCTCAAAAAAAAACAATTAAAGATAAAAAATTATTAGGAGTATAATATGTTAGAAAAAATTAAAAAAGTATTTACAAGAAAGAAACCAGTAGTAAAAAAAACTAAAGAAGTTAAAGAAGAGGTAAAAGAAAAAATTAAAATTGAAGAACCTTTAGTTTTGAAAAAAAAAGATATTTCTGAAAAAGCTACAAAAGAAACTAAGCAAGAAACTAAATCTTCATTAACATTTGGAGTATAATTATGGGAGCAACTGGACCAAGCACAGGACCAGCAGGACAAACAGGAACAACTGTTGTTGCAGGGAAAACATTACCTACCTATGGAACTAAAGAGGATGCGGAAAAAGAAAGAAAAAGAAATGAATCTAAAAAAAGATTAAAAGAAGCAGAAGAACAAAATAGATTAAATAGAGGTAGTGGAGGAGATACAGATCCAAAACCAATTATTGTTAAAGAAGATGTTGATGAGACAAAAGAAGAAACTACTCAAGAAGAAATAATAGAAGATGAAGAAAAAGAAGATGAAGAAAAAGAATCTGAAGATAAAGAATATGATGCTAGAAGAACAAAAAGAAGAGGTAGAAGAATGACAATACTTACTTCACCAACTGGAACTGGTCAAGGTCTTGTATTGGGTAAACCAACTTTATTAGGTGCATAATGGCAAAAACAGATTTAACTAAAACTATCATGGCGAGATATGATCGCCTTAAAACTGGTAGACAAAACTGGGAAACACATTGGCAAGAAGTTGCAGATTACATGCAACCTAGAAAAGCAGATGTAACCAGAACTCGATCACGAGGTGATAAAAGAACAGAACTTATTTTTGATTCCTCTCCAATACAAGCTGTAGAATTGTTAGCTGCATCTTTACATGGAATGATGACTAACCCTTCTACTCCTTGGTTCTCACTAAGATATAAAGATCAAGGATTAGATTCAGATGATGAAGCCAAACTTTGGTTAGAAAGTGTAACAGATACTATGTACACTGCTTTCAATAGATCAAACTTTCAACAAGAAATATTTGAATTATATCACGATCTAATTACATTCGGAACTGCTGCAATGTTTATTGAAGAAGATCAAGATGATCTTTTAAAATTTTCTACAAGACACATCAATGAAATCTATATTACTGAAAATGACAAAGGTAGAATAGATACAGTATACAGAAAATTTAAAATTACTTTAAGAGCTGCGTTTCAACAGTTTGGTGAAAAATTATCTGAAGAAGCAAGAAACAAAGTTGAGAAAGACCCATTCGATGAAATAGATATTTTACACGCAGTATATCCAAGACAAGACTTTGACCCTACAAAAAAAGATAAAAAGAATATGGAGTTTGAATCTGTTTATGTAGAATATAAAAATGGTAATGAACTATCAGTAGGTGGCTTCATGGAGTTCCCTTTTGTAGTACCAAGATATTTAAAAGCATCGCATGAGATATATGGTAGATCACCTGCAATGACAGCTCTGCCAGATGTTAAGATGTTAAATGAAATGTCTAAGACAACTATCAAAGCTGCACAGAAACAAGTAGACCCACCTCTATTAGTTCCTGATGATGGTTTCTTATTACCAGTTAGAACTGTACCGGGTGGACTTAACTTTTACAGATCAGGTACAAGAGATAGAATTGAACCATTAAACATTGGTGCAAACAATCCACTAGGTTTAAATATGGAAGAGCAAAGAAGAACTGCAATTAGAAATGTATTCTATGTAGATCAACTATTGTTACAACAAGGACCACAAATGACAGCAACAGAGGTCATACAAAGAAACGAAGAAAAGATGAGATTGTTAGGACCAGTATTAGGTAGACTACAATCAGAATTATTAAAACCAATGATCGACAGATGTTTTGCAATACTTTTAAGAAACAATCAGTTTGCTTCAGCTCCTGATTTCTTATCAGGTCAAGATATTGAAATTGAATATGTATCACCACTTGCTAAAGCACAAAAAGGAACAGAGCTTTCATCAATTACAAGAGCGATGGAAATATTAGGATCACTTTCTAATGTTGCTCCAGTATTTGATTATATTAACTTTGATGCTTTAGTTAAACATGTAGCAGACTTAGTTGGTGTTCCACAAAAAGTTTTAAAACTACAATCACAAGTTAATGCTGAAAGAGAACAACAAGCTCAACTTGCACAACAACAAGCACAAATGCAACAGATGCAACAAGCAGCAGAAGCAGGAGGAAAGATAGCTCCATTAGCGAAGGCTTTGCCAGAAGAGGCAAAAGCTCTAGTTAATGCAGAATAGTATGGATCAAAAAGAACTAGAAAAAAAAATAAAACAACTACAAACAGATTACAAATCAATATTCAATTCAGATGAAGGCTCTAGGGTCATGGCTGATCTTGAAAAAAGATGTCACTTTCTTTCTACCACCAATATAAAAGGGGATAGTCACGAAAGTGCATATATGGAAGGACAACGCAGCGTTCTTCTATTTATAAAACAAATGCTGCTCACAAAGGAAAAATAAAATGTCAAGCGAACAGATAACACAGGAAACTGTGCCTGTAGAACAGACAACTACAGAAGCACAACCACAAGCAACACAATCAACTGTTGCAAAAGCAGACACCCCTGCACCACAACCAACTCAATCAACTTGGAAAGATTCTATTAGTGAAGTTTATAGAAGCGATCCTAACATTGAAAAGTTTACAGAGATAGATGCACTTGCAAAGTCATACATCAATGCAACTAGAATGATTGGACAAGATAAGATGGTTGTACCTAATAAAAATTTTACTGACGATCAATGGGAAGAAGCCTATGTAAAAATGGGTAGACCAGAATCTGCAGATAAATATACTTTAGATGCAAAATCTGAAACTGTACCTATGGATGAAAATGCAATTAAAATTTTTTCAGAGACATCTCATAAGTTAGGTTTGAATAATAAACAAGCTCAAGGTGTTTTAGACTTTTATAAAAATAATATGGAAGCAAGAACTCAACAAGCAAAAGTTGATGCAGAAACTACACAGGCTCAAGCTAAGAATGTTCTTAGACAAGAATGGGGTAGAGACTATGATTCTAATATTGCAAAAGCTAAATCACTTGCTACTGCTAATCTTTCACCAGAAATTTTTGAAATGCAACTAGCAGATGGAACTGCACTTGGAGATAATGTTGATGTCATCAAAGGTTTTGCAAAGATTGCAAACATGATGTCAGAAGATAAAATATTATCTACAGAATCTGAAAATATGGATAGAGCTGAGGATATTCAAACTGAAATAGATCAGATTATGAATGACAGAGCTGGTCCTTATTATAATAGAACGCATCCAGATCACGACAAGATGGTACAAAAAGTTTATACCATGAGAGAAATGTTAAATGCAAAATGATAATCACCTTAATAATGAAGAGATTAAACTTGAGATTTTAAGGATTGTTAAAGAAACAGGAACAGAGTTTCAGAAACAAGACCCCTTGCCAATCTGCGAAAATTATTATAAATGGATTAAAGGTAAGACAATTCGTAAGAACCTTACTGGCAAGAAGGAATAGACTTCTAGTCTAAAAGACTTAAAATCCAAGAGATGCCTGCGTAGGCGGATAACTTCTCTGATTGTTTAACATAAATGATAACAATGGGAGACTAATATGTCATCACAAGTAACTACAGCATTTGTACAGCAGTATTCTGCTAACATTCAAATGCTATCTCAACAAATGGGATCGTTATTAAGAGACAAAGTTCGTCTTGAATCTGTTGTTGGAAAAAATGCTTTCTTTGACCAAGTAGGGAAAGTAACTGCTGTTTTAAAAACTAGCAGACATTCTGACACTCCACAGATCGACACTCCGCATGCTAGAAGAAGAGTATCTCTTGCGGATTACGAATTTGCGGATTTAATAGATCAACAAGATAAAGTAAGACTCTTAATAGACCCAACTTCATCTTATGCTCAAGCTGCTGCTATGGCAATGGGTAGAGCTATGGATGATGTGGTAATCAGTGCCGCTACAGGAACTGCATTTACTGGCGAAACAGGATCAACTTCAACTGTATTACCTGCAGCTCAGAAAATTACTGAAGCAGGTACTGATGGTTTAACTATTGCGAAGTTAAGAACTGCAAAAGAAAAGTTCGACTTAGCAAGCGTAGATCCATCAATCGCTAGATTTATCGTGGTATCCCCAAGACAAATCACTGATCTATTAGGTACAACTGAAGTAACAAGTAGTGATTTTAACACTGTCAAAGCATTGGCAAATGGTGAAATCAACTCGTTCTTAGGTTTTAACTTTATAGTATCAAACAGACTATCTATTGCATCTTCTAAAAGATCATGTATCGCATTTGCACAAGATGGTATTACATTAGCAGTTGGTAAGGATGTTCAAGCTCGTATTGACGAAAGAGCTGACAAATCTTATGCAACTCAAGTGTACTACTGCATGAGCATTGGCGCTACAAGAATGGAAGAAGAAAAGATAGTTGAAATACAAGCACACGAAGCGTAATAGAAGGAGAATATAATTATGGCTGATTCAATACAACAAGCTAAGATTGATTCTACACCTTCACAAAAAGTGAAAGCAAATGAACTTACTGGAAGAGTAAGAATAGCTTTTGCTGAATACGAAGCGAGTGCAGAACAATCAACAATTCACATGTTTAGCATACCAAATGGTGCGAGACTTTTATCAGGCTCAGTAGCTTATGATGCGTTAGGATCATCGACTACTATTTCTGTAGGTTACGCAGCACACACTAAAGCAGATGGTACAAGTGAAGCAGCAGATGTAGATCAATACAAAGCTGCGGCAGCTTCAACTTCTGCACAAAGTGTTGCAGTGTTAGACACGATTGCATTAGACAAAAATGCAATAACAGATGCTGACAAAGATGGTGTTCCAGTTACAGTTACATTAGCAGGTGCTAATGGTACTGGTACTATTCAGTTGCAAATGTTATATGTAATTGACTAATAACTAGAATTTTAGGGGGTGAAAGCGAGAGTGGAAACCCCCTAGAATGTTATGAAGCAGATTAAAGATTTAAAAACAATATTACATTTAAGGAAGGGTAACTATGTTTACCGATATGTATTGGTAGACAGGTTTAAAAATACAGGAAAAGTGCATTATGGTTTTGATGCAAAACTTGAAAAAACCGAGCATGAGATTTTGGCATTAGAAAAAGATAGACAGATTAGAAGAAAGTATATTATAAGGAAGTAGTATGGCATCAGTAGTAGATATTTGTAATGGAGCATTAAATCAGTTAGGTGCTACAACTATTGTTTCCTTAACAGAAGATTCAAAAAATGGTAGACTATGTAATGCTAGATATACTCAAATAAGAGATAGTGTATTTAGATCACACCCTTGGAATTGTTTACAAAAAAGATTAGAACTATCATCATCAACAGATACTCCTGCATGGGGATTTAGTTTTAAATATGATTTGCCGGGTGATTGTTTAAGACTACTTAGAATATTAGATTATGATTCAAACCATAAAGTAGAAGGTAGATCCATATTATCAAATAATTCTTCTATGAAGATATTATATATCTCAAGAATTACAGACCCAAATCAATATGACGAACTGTTAAGAGAAACATTATCAGCAGCATTATCTGCAGATATAGCATACGCTATCACATCTAACAATACTACACAGCAAAATATGATTGCTTTGTATCAAGAAAAATTAAAAGATGCTAGATTTGTAGATTCAACTGAAGGATATAATACTACTCAAGAAGATGGAATGGCAGATGTTATAGACGCTGGTACATTTATAAACGCAAGGTTCTAATACATGGCTAGAGTAGCTGCACAACTTACAAATTTTACAGCAGGTGAGCTATCACCTAGATTAGATGGAAGAAATGATTTATCTAAATATCCAGCAGGCTGCAAGACACTTGAGAATATAGTTATCTATCCACATGGTGCGGCAGCTCGTAGACCGGGTACTCAGTTTATAGCAGAAGTAAAAACAAGTTCAGCTAAAACAAGATTAATTCCTTTTGAATTTTCAACAACACAAACTTACATTCTTGAGTTTGGTAATCAGTATATGAGAGTATACAAAGATAAAGGTCAAGTGTTATCAGGTGGTTCAGCTTTTGAAATATCTACACCATATCTAACTGCAGAACTTTTTGATATTAAGTTCGCACAATCTGCAGATGTTATGTACATTACACATCCATCTCATAAAACTAAAAAGCTATCAAGAACAGGTCATACATCTTGGTCATTAGATGATGTTCTTTTTGTCAATGGTCCATACCTAGATACAAACACATCAACAACAACACTTACATCTTCTGCGCACACAGTAGGCACAGGAAGAACTTTAACTGCTAGTTCAAACTTATGGGTATCTACAGATGTTGGAAGATTAGTTAGGTTCAGAGATGGTTATGGAGAAATAACTGGTTTTACTTCTGCTACAGTAGTTGATTGGGAAATATTAAAAGATACAGGATCAGCTAGTTCATCTGTTGATTGGTCGTTAGGTGCATTTTCAGATACAACAGGTCATGCGTCTTGCGTAACCTTCTTTGAACAAAGATTGGTATTTGCAGCAACACTTAACAATCCACAAACAATTTATTTTTCAAAGTCTGGTGATTATGAAAACATGGATGCAAATATTGGTGGTACTGTTGCAGATGATGATGCTATTGTTTATACGATTGCATCAAACCAAGTTAATGCCATAAGATTTCTTTCACCAACTAGAACTTTAATTATTGGAACTGCAGGAGGTGAGTTTGCAGTTTATGGGGGTGGAGACAATGATGCAATCACACCAACAAATATTATTATTAAAAAACAATCAAACTATGGTGGAGCAAATGTAGATGCTGTACCAGTAGCTAACGCAACATTATTTTTACAAAGAGCTAAAAGAAAAATTAGAGAACTAGCTTACAACTTTGATGTTGATGGTTATGTAGCACCAGACATTACAATCCTTGCCGAACATATCACTAAAGGTGGTATTACACAAATGGCATATCAAGAAGAACCTTTATCTATTATCTACGCTGTAAGAGAAGATGGTGAGTTGGTTGCAGTTACATATCAAAGAGATCAACAAGTAGTTGCTTGGCATAGGCATATATTTGGTGGATCATTTGGAAGTGGCAATGCAGTTTGTGAAAGTGTTGCGGTTATTCCTACAGACTTAGATGAGTATGAAGTTTATGTAATTATCAAAAGAACAATAAATGGTGCAACAAAAAGATATGTAGAAGTTTTAAATAGCTTTAGTTTTACCGAAACAGACAATACTACATTTAATTATTTAGATAGTCAGTTAAACTATGATGGTGTTTCAACAACACTTAATGGAGATATAACAGATTCAGCATCCACAATCACATTGACAGACGCAAGTTCTTTCAACAGTTCAGGTAAAATAAAAATAGGTAAAGAGATTATAGCTTACACAGGTAAATCATCAAATGATCTTACAGGATGTACAAGAGGTGAAAACTTAACAACTGCGGCAGCACATACATCTGGTGCAACAGTAGATCAAGTAGTTGAAACATTATCAGGTCTTTCACACCTTGAAGGACAAACAGTTTCTATATTAGCAGATGGTGCAACGCATCCAGATAAAACTGTTAGTTCAGGTGCAATAAGTTTAGATAGAGCAGCTAAGAAAGTTAAAATAGGTTTATCTTATACTTCATTACTTCAAACAATGAGAATAGATGCTGGTTCACAGAATGGAACATCGCAAGGTAAAACAAAAAGAATATATGAAATAACTGTTAGATTATTTGAAACTGTAGGTGTAGAGGTAGGACCAGACTTAAACAATATGGAAAGAATACCTTTCAGATCATCTGCCAATCCAATGAATGAAGGTATTGAACCATTCACAGGTGATAAAGAAGTTGAATTTAGAGGAAACTACGATACAGATGGTTTTATAGTGGTAAGGCAAACTCAACCTTTACCTTTAACTGTTTTATCGGTATACCCAAGGTTAATAACAAATGATGGATAACATACTACATATAGTGCCATATACTGCACAACATGGACAATTTATTTTATCTCAACAAATGAACCATAAGGTATTAGAGGCAGATAGACATTATATTAATGTAGAAGGTAATGCTAAAAACTTAGAACAAGATCATTTAGCATTTACTGGTTTAGTAAATAACAAACCTATCTTTGCTGCAGGTATGAAAATGATATGGGGTCAAGTAGCAGAAGGTTGGGTCATAGCATCAAGTGAGATGTGGAAGTATCCATTAGGTGTAGCAAAAGCAATTAAAAAAGATTTTGCAAGAGTTGCTAAAGAAAATAATATTGTAAGAGTTCAAACTGCAATTAGAAAAGAGTTTAAAGAAGGTCAAAGATTTGCAGAGTGGTTAGGTTTGGAGAACGAAGGTTTAATGAGAAAATTTGGTTTTGATGGAACAGACCAATACAGATATGCGAGGATATTCTTATGAGTGCAGCTTTACCTTTTGTAGCAGTTGGTACTTCTTTATTAGCAGCTAAACAAGCAAGTGCTATTGGTTCTTTTAATCAATCTATTGCTGAAAGAAATGCAACTATTGCAGAGCAAGAAGCTGAAGCTCAAAAAAAACTTACAACATATAATTTAAGTAAATTTAATCAAAGTTTTGAAAAATTACAATCAAAAACAAGAGTAAGTTTATTAAAATCAGGTGTAGAATTATCTGGCACTGCTTTGAAAATTTTGCAATCCAATGCAGAGCAAGCTGAATTACAAAGAAATGTTATTGAATATAATGGTCAAGTTGCTGAAGCTAAAAAATTAGAAGAAGCAACTTTCGCAAGAATTTCAGGAACACTTGCTAGACGACAAGCTAATCTTCAAGCACTTGGATATATTTCTCAAGCTGGAACTAGCTTACTTAATATGAAACAAGTAGGATTAATTTAATGCCAAAAATACCAACATTTGAATCTGATCTTTTACCTACTGCAGAAGTGGGAGCTGTAAAATCTAGTTTACAAGTTTCACCTAGAGATACTTTAGCTGGAGCTTTGTTACCTGCAGTACAAGATATTACAAACTATTATATAAAAGAAAAAGAAATATCAAATAAAGTTGAAGGTGGAGAACTTATTGCACAAGCTAAACAAGAATTATTTGAACTAGAAGAAAAATCAAAATTAGAATCAACACCAGAAAAAGGAATATCAAAATTTGAAAATGGTTATAAATCAATAGTTGATAAATATAAAAATCAAGCAGGAAATAATTATATTCAAAAATATTTTCAAATAAATATATCATCTAGTAAACCTTCATACACATCTAATATTTTAAAACAAACTAGATCAAATATGGTTTCAAGAAGAACCAATCAAGTTTTACAAAATGTTCAAGATAAAATATCTGTATTAGTTGATGGAGAAAATCCTTTTGATTTTCAAACTATCTATGATTATTCAATAAATGAATATCAATCTTTAGTAAGAGATGGATTAGCAAGTGAAAATGATTTTAATGTTTTTAAACAACAATTACCTTCTTTAGTAGAAGAAACTCAAGTAAGAGAAATAGGTTCAGCAAATGCTGCAAAAGCATTTTTACTTCTTAGTAATGAAAAAAATTTTCCTAATATAAGAGGAGAAGAAAGAAATAAAATAATAAGAGAAATGGGTACTCTTTCTGAACTACAACAAAAAGCATTTAAAGCATCTCAAGATATAAACATAATTGAAGCCTCAGATCAATATTTAAGAAAATTTGGTGAACAAAAATTTTTTGGTGTTTCACCAGAAGATATGCAAAATATTAAAACAGGTGATGAAGAATTTGATAATCAATTAGAATTAGTGAATGATAAAGTAATTAAAAATAAGTTTAGCTTTGATACTAATTACAATACAAATTCTGATGTAATTCAAAAAATACAATCAGGAGAAATAACAAACACTAAAACAAAATTTTTATTATCGGGAGAAACAGAAAGTAAAAGTATATTAGAAAGATTAGGAGATGGAGATATAAATGATAAAGATGCTAATTTTTTATCATTGATACTTACTAGAAGTAACAATAATACTTTTAAAAAAGAAGATCAAAAATTTTTACAATACTTTAATAATCTTACACCTTTACTACAAGGTAATAATTTTTTAAATTTTTTTGATAAAGAATATAATTTTAGAGCTAGTCAATTAAGACAAGTATTACATAAAAGATATGTGGATGGATTAAGACAAGGTGTGCCTATAGAGGATTTATTAAATGCTACTTCAGAAAATTACATAGCAAAAGATATAAAAAGTTATTTACCTAAAACTGCAGACTTAAATAGTGTTCTTGATAACATGGTAAATACTTTAGAAATAAAAACAGATACACCTCAAAGAAAAGAAGGTGAAACTATCAAAGAGTATGAGTTAAGAATAAGTGGTGGTATTGACATAGATAAGGATGCTTCTCCATAATGACTAGCCTTGCAGAAAAAGAAATAAAGTATAATGAAGCTGGTTTTACTCAAAAAGAAATAGCTGATTGGAAAAAAGAAAAAATATTAGAATTAAAATCAGCAGGATTTAATAATCAAGAAATACAAGAAGAGTTTGGATCTAAACCAAACAATGAACCTTTTATAAAATATTTTCAAGATATAAGTAAAGAAATACAAGAGGAAACTATGCAATCAGAAATAGTTTCACCTGACGATCAAATGCTTTACGATTCTATGCAAGAAATGGGAGATCAAAAGTCTATGAAAGAGATACTTGTAGGTAAAAATTTTGATGGTGATGCAATATTAAAAAGGGGTTGGGGTAAAACTTTGTATGATATGACTTATAGATTATCTACAGAAAAAGGTTTACCAGATGCTTTTACAGAGGAAGAACCAGAAGATTATACTTGGTTTGAAGGTTTATTAGAAAGAGGTTTAACACTTGGTGCTGAACTTCCTATTTATGGTTTAAGTTATATTCCCGGTGGTTTAGTTAATCCAGTAGCAGGCGCATTTACTGCAGGAGCAATACCGGGTGCTGCTAGAGAAACAATACTAAAAGGATTAGAACAACAATCTTATGGACAACCAGTTGAAATATTAAAAAATTTTTTACAAGAAGGTATCAAAGAAGGTGCTAAACAAGGAACAGTATTTGCAGCTACAGCAGTTGCACCACAACTTAGAATACCGGGAGTGGGTAAATTAGCAGATCAATATTTAACAAGAGTAGCATCACAGCTTACAGCCTTTGAAGGAACTGGTGCTATTTTAAATGGACAGTTACCAAGTCTAAAAGAGTTTAGTTATTCTGCTGTTTTGTTTGGCGGTATAGGTTTGGTTCAACCAAAAAAAACAATGGAAGATAGAACTAAAAAAATATTTGTTGATACAGGTAAAAAACCTAATCAAGTTTTCAAAGATTCAATAGGAAATAAAAGAATATTAGAAGATGTTTCATCAAGACCTTATATTAGAGATTATAAAAGTTTAATGGATAGAAAAACAGTTGAGAAAAAAGCTGAACCTAAACAACCTGAAATATTATTTAAAGATGATTTAGCAAACAAAGCTGCAGAAAATATTGTATTCAAACCTAAAGTAGAACCTTTAACAGTAGAAAAACTAAAAGAGATGGGTTCTAAAGTTAAAAAGAAAGCTATTATAGAAGGTATAGATAATAAATACCCAATACTAGAAGCTCTTAGAGAGGCAGGGGTCAATACAAAAACAGGAATAGAAAAATTAAATATATATGAACAAGCTAGAGTTTTAGAAGGAATACCAAACAGAGCAGCTTATTTTATAGAAAATAAAACAATTAATTTTAAAAACTTAAATGATAGAGGTGCAGGTTTAAAAGAAGTTGTAAAAGATGTTATTGATAAAGGTAAAACTGAAACTCAATTATTTGAAACTTATTTAATGAATAGAAGAGCTGTTGAGTTAAATAATAGAGGAATAGAAACAGGATTTAATATTCAAACTGCAAAAGAATTTGTAAATAAATATAAACTTCAATTTGAACAAGTTGCTAAAAAAACTGACACTTATCAAAGAGAAATCTTAGAATATGCAAGAGATGGTGGCTTTATAACTGCTGAAGCATTTACCTCTATGACAGAAGCAAATAAAAATTATGTTACTTATGCAAGAGAATTAATTGGCAAAGATGGAAAAGTTATAGCTGTTGAAGGTAGTAGTGCAAATCCTCTTAAAGAAATAAAAGGTTCTAAATTAAGAGTATTTCCGCCATTAGAACAAATGGTTAAAAATACAAATACCATAGTAAATTTAGTTGAAAGAAATAATGTTAAATTACAATTTATAGATAAAATAGCTGAAGCTAAAAAGAAAGATTCAAACTTATTTCCCTTTATAGAAAAAGTAAATCCAGTTACTACTAATTTACCTAAATCAGAATTATTATCAATTAGAAGAGATGGTAAATTAGAAACATGGAGTGTAGGTAAAGAGTTAGTTGATGCTTTTAAAACTTTAGATCAACAAGGTTCTAATATGTTATTTAATTATTTAGGCGCACCTGCCAGAACTCTTAGAGCTGGTGCAATTTTAATTCCTGACTTTGCTGTACCAAACTTTTTTAGAGATACAATGCAAGCTAGTTTTTTAAATAAAGTTGGATTTGTTCCAATACAAGATTCTTTAATTGGTATGTTTAATATTATTACTAGAGGTAGAAGTAAAAAAGCACAAGATATGTATAATAAATATGTAAAATCTGGTGGTATGCAATCTACACTTCTTGCTGTTGATAGACCTAATTTATTTGATGGTAAGGTTTACGATATTCTTTCTAAAGGACCAGTTAGAAATGCAGACAGAGGTATGTTAGCTCCATTTAGAGCATTAACTAGATTATCAGAGGAGATGACAAGATTTAGAATATTTGAAAAAACATATCGAAAAGCAATAGACAAAGGATTAACAGAAAGACAAGCATTAGAGAGAGGTGGATTTGAAGCAAGAAATCTTTTAGATTATGCAAAACGAGGAACATTGGGGAATAATATAAATAAACTTGTTCCATTCTGGAACGCAAGGGTTCAAGGTTTAACAAGATTATATGAAGCCTTTAGAGATCAACCCGGTAGAACTACAGCTATGATTGGTGCTTATGTTGTTATTCCAACACTAGGTTTTTATATGTTAAATAAAGATGATCCTGATTATAAAGAACAACCTGAGTGGTTGAAGCAAGCATACTATTATTTTAAGATAGGAGATAAACCATATAGATTTCCAAAACCTTTTGAAGTTGGAACTCTTGTATCTTCAATGGTTGAAAAAACTTTAGATTGGGTAAGAACAAATGAACCTCAAGAATTTGCAAAATTTGCAAAAGATTTTTTAACAAGTAACGCTAAAGGTTTTTATCCTTTTCCAACTGCAGTTAGACCTTTTGCAGAAAATTTTATGAACTATAGTTTTTTTAGAGATGCACCATTAGTTCCAAAATCATTAGATAAAAATTTACCTAACAAATTTTATTATACTGAATACACATCTGAAACATTTAAATTAGTTTCAAAACTATTAAATGATTTGGTTGGTGATGATAGTTTCTTTGCAACAAATCCTATTCATGCTGAGAATGTATTTAGATCGTGGACAGGTGGTATAGGTAGATATATTATTGATACATTAGACTATGCTTTAGTCAAAGGTCAAATTATTGATGATCCTATAAAACCAACAGATACCTTATCTAAAATACCAGTAATAAGAGCTTTTGATGTCAGAGAAATACCGGGATATTCTGCAAAATCTATAGTTAAATTTTTTGAAGAGTATGAAAAGGTAGATACTATTATAAATGGTATGGATTTTGCTGAGAAAAATGGTGATTTTGAAGAATATAGAAAGCTACAAAAGTCTTTAAATGCAGATCATAATTTAATAAAAGATACTAGACAATCAATAAAAGATTTGGACAAAATTATAAGAGATATATATAACATAAAAAAGTTTCCAAATGGTAAAGTACCAACGCCAGATGAAAAAAGAGAATTAATAGATGACAAATATAAATTAATGATAATATTTGCTAAACAAGGATTAACAATCCTTGAAAATGCTAAGAAAAAATAATATAGGATAACTATGACAGTATCTACAACGATAATAAAATCATCTCATAATGGTAATGGTTCAACCACAACCTTTGCCTACAATTTCAAAATTTTTGCGGACACAGACTTAGTAGTAATTATAAGATCAGCAGCAGGAACTGAGACAACTAAAACTTTAACAACTCACTATACAGTAGCAGGTGCAGGTGATGCTTCGGGTGGAAGCATAACTTTTACTGCTGGTAATATACCAGTAACAGGTGAGACAGTTGTTATAAGAAGGAATGTCCCGCAAACTCAAGCGATAGATTATATCGCTAATGATCCATTCCCTGCGGAGACTAATGAAGAGGGTCTGGATCGTACTACTATGATTGCACAGCAAGTATCTGAAGCAACAGATAGATCCATAAAACTTTCAAGAACAAACACGATGACATCTACAGAATTTACTGTAGGTGCAACAGATAGAGCTAATAAAATTTTAGCATTTGATAGTGCTGGAGAAATTTCAGTAACACAAGAATTAGGAACTTATCAAGGCACAGATGCTACTGTAACCACAGAGGCATACAGTGTTAGAGATATAATTAAATCAACAACCACTGCTGAACTTAACAATGTTTACATTTGTGTAGCAGATTCAGTTGTTGGAGATAGTTTAACAGACACAGATCATTTTGAATTATTGGTAGACGCTGTATCTGCTGCAACCAGTGCCACAGCCGCAGCTAGTTCAGCAAGTGCTGCATCCACTAGCGCATCTGCTGCCGCAACATCTGCTACAAACGCTGCTAACTCAGCATCCACTGCTACAACAAAAGCAAGCGAAGCATCTACTTCTGCAACCAATGCAGCATCTTCTGCATCAACAGCGTCAACACAAGCTACTAACGCTGCTAGTTCTGCAACGAGTGCTGCCAGTTCAGCTACAACAGCGACTACTAAAGCAAGTGAAGCTAGTACCTCTGCAACCAATGCCGCTTCTTCAGCAACTGCTGCAGCAAGTTCTGCAACAACAGCTACAACAAAAGCATCAGAGGCTGCAACATCAGCTACTAATGCTGCATCTAGTGCAACAACTGCATCAACTCAAGCATCAAACGCATCGACTTCAGCAAGTAACGCTGCAACAAGTGCTACTGCTGCCGACACAGCTAAAACTGCTGCACAAACTGCTCAAGCCGCTGCCGAAGCAGCAGCTGATAATTTTGACGATACTTATTTAGGAGCTAAATCTAGTGATCCTACAGTAGATAATGATGGGGATGCACTAACTGCAGGAGATTTATATTTTAATACAACATCAAATGTATTAAAAGTTTATAATGGTTCATCTTGGCAATTAGCTGCTGTAGATGCAACTGGTTTAGCAAGTAATGGATTTGCTATTGCAATGGCGATAGCTTTATAATAAGGAGTATACATGGCACAAAACTTTCGAAGATACACAAGCAACGATGTAGGAACATCTGCTGCAACATTATTTACTTCAGACAGTTACGATACTGTTGTTGGTATATCAGTTGCAAACGTAACAACATCATCAGTTATAGCATCCGTCTATATCAATGATGGTTCAAATGATATTTATTTAATTAAAGACGCACCTATTCCTGCAGGTTCATCATTACAAGTTTTAGATGGTGGAGCTAAGTTTGTAGTTCAATCTGGTGATGCTTTAAAAGTAATATCAGACACAGCTTCATCTTTAGATGTTTGGGTATCAACTGTAGATGCAATAAGTTCATAGGAGAATAAATTTGGCTTACATAGGAAATACTCCAGCTGAAAAATACAGTGCTTTTCAGAAGCAAGACTTCACTACAAGTGCGACTACATCTTACACATTGGATAATCCAGTTGCTAATGCAAATGAGTTAGCATTATTTATTAACTTTGTAAGACAAGAGCCAACATCTTCTTATTCTGCATCTGGTACAAGTTTAACACTAACAGAAGCTACATC
>Ga0208645_1000724_pt1 | contig 32989 bp, 37 predicted proteins | sample VirMetDEL_Sep_01_FD_184519 | JGI IMG/M metagenome (GOLD analysis project Ga0208645, IMG submission 184519) | Aqueous microbial communities from the Delaware River and Bay under freshwater to marine salinity gradient to study organic matter... | ecosystem: Environmental > Aquatic > Marine >... | reverse complement strand
CTGCTGAGGTTGAGCATACATGCTGGCCCTGTCCCACGACCCATGCTGGAAAACGAGCATGGAGCCGTTGTTTCCTTCCACGGGGTACGCAACATCAGCGAATGGGCCAGCCTGAGAAGCCGGGGCGCTTCCGTCCACATTTGACTTCTCTGTCGTACCTTCACCGGGCCAGATGATGTACGAAACTGGCTGGGAGACATCTCTTGTATCTCTGCCGCTTGCGGAGACATCGCTCCTCATTCCGCTCCAAACCACCTCCAGCGCAGCTTCTGCAACCTGAAAGGTGTTTGGTGATGCGGCTGCGTTCTGGCTGTATACGGTAGCGCCAAGCAGGTTCTCGTCCAAGTCGGAGCGAACCCAAGAGGTATCCCAGTCCTTGCTGTTGAAGGCGTTGTTCCACGCCCTCCAAGGGTTCACAGTTGCGACATTGTGCCGCATCATCCAACCGCCCGTGCAGCCACCATTGAACTTCGTTGTGCTCTGCCCGGTGAGCTTGTCCCTGTCCTTGTAGCTGACATTCAGCCTTGTCTGATCTCCAGCCGCAGAGTTTCCCTGCACCACGGCGGCACAAACAGAGATTCCTCTGATATTTTTGTTCCCGAACTCGGAGCTGAAAGCGGAAGATATGGGCTGAGTGATTGTGGTGTAGTTGGTCGTACCAAGGTCGTTTTCGCCAAATGTAGATGTGTCTGCATCACTCAGCACAGGGTAGATTTCTGTGCCGGTGCTTGGCGCGAAGTTTCCGACCAGCTTGGGGTCCCGTGCGGGTTGCAGCCCGAAGATGTAGTGTGGCTGCTTCCATGGATCTGTGGAAGGGGCGTCCCAGCAGGTGATTGAGTCAATCCATGTTCCAGGGTCCGTGACACCGGTTGTGCCGATCTGGCCGAACTCAAAACGCTGAACCTGATCGATACCGGTTCCGTTCGTCACCGTTGCCGTACACTCCAGATTGCCGTTGATGTAGACATACGCCGTGGTCGTGCTGCCGGTGTGGGCGTAGTGAATCGCACACACATGCCATCTTCCGGTAGCAAAGGTGTTCGTAGAAGTGGCAACAGAAGAGAGAGAGCCACCACCATCCTTCAAGTAGAGCTCGAAAGTGCTGCTTGAAGCTGCACTCGTTGGCCTAAGACCGAGCGTCTTTGATGCGGCTGCGTTCGTGTTGTCGTCCACAAACGAGACAAGATTCTCGGCATTGTTGAAGTTGATTCCCGACCGCACAAGGAAGGCGAAGTTGATTGCGATCTCTGAATACTTGGTGCCTTCCACAATGCTGACAGGGCCCACCTCGCTCTGGTCGTACTGAATGTTCATCGAGTACGAACCGCGAAAGTCCACTACAGGATCTGCTGTTGCTGGACCGGGCGAAGTGAAGAGGTACTTTGTGGCATTGAAAATCGTATGGTCTGCCGGGGCACCACCGGCTCCACAGTAGACGCGCCACCCCTCGTTGGTCATCGTCGCCGTAGTAGACTGGTCGTTGACATAGCCGGTGTAGTCAACACCAGTCTCGAAACCATGCGCCCAAACAAGTGCCATCTTTGCCTCATGTATTGAACTGGAACTTACCACGGTCGAATCCGACCTTTACTCCAGAGGCGCGGCTAAAACCTCTTGTCAGATTTGGCATCTGCCCACGCTTCTGGGCGGTGAACATCACGGAGTCGAGTGTCTGACCCTCTGCCTGCACCACTACTTTCAGCGGTGCCATTTGCCCACCGGGTCCAGAAGAAACCGCGTCCACTACAGAGAGCATTGCTCCGGACAAACCCATCAAACCCGGGATCTCCGTAGAGGCGGGTGAGATGCCCGGTATGCCCGCCATGCGGCCAATGGTGGCAGCACCCACCCCCTGTGCTCTAATGGCGTCTACAGCCTGTCTGAGCACCCCTATGGGGCTTGTCGCAGCCGCAAAGTAGTCCCCCGGTGCAAAGGTAGCTGTTCTTGCGCCCTCACCAGCGTACTGCATGCCCGGAGTGTCGCCAAAGGTTTCGGTTTTCGTCTTTCCGAAGCTGATTACCTCTGCAATCACATCAGCAAAGAACCTCCCGATCCTCTTGATGAACTCGTATGCCATCATCGGTATCTCGATGATGAAAAGCTCCACTACAGCCTTCACAAGCTCATATGCAATGGTTGGCAACGCGATGATGATTGCCACAACGATGTCTGGAATGGCCGCGATGACGGCAGCGATGATGTCCGGTAGGCCGTAGATTACAGCTTTGATGATTGTCGGGATTGCATCGACAATCGCACTCAGGAGGACCGGAAGCAGGTTCACGATCTTCATAATGATGTCTGGAATCGCACCGAGTAGCGCAGTGATTAGACCCGGCAAAGCCTTCACGATGCCTTCCACCAGTACCGGAATCTGCCCCACAATGAATGTGACAAGCTCAAAGACCATCTCGACCAATGTGACCAACAAGTCTGGGAGCGATGCGGCAAGTGCCTGAATCAGGACTGGAATCATCTCCACAATGGCACCGATGATGATTTCCAAAGAATCAACAAGGGCGACAATCAGGCCGGGAAGTGCATCCAGCACTGCAAAGACGATGTACGGAATCTGCTCGATGAAGTACGCGATGATCTGCCCGACCGCAGGAAGCAGTTGCGTGACCGCATCCAACAGCGCCGTAATGAGCGACGGTATGAGGGCAAAGAGTGCTTGGAAGAGATCTGGCAGCCCTTCTGCAAGCGCCTGAATCACAAACGGGATCATCTCGATCACTGCGAAGACGACCGAAGGCACATGAGTCGTCAGTGCTTCAATGATGATCGGTAGGTTCTGCGCAACAGCCAGAAGTAGCTCAGGAATCTTCTCAGCCAGTGTGGCGATGATGACTGGTGCGGATTCTGCAAACACCTGCACCATCTGCACTGCGTCATCGACCATCTTTGTGACGGCATCACTGGCCGCTTCTTGCGCGTTTGCTGGCATCTCGGCAAGCTCGGCCCTGATCCTCTCAGCCTCTTCCTCGGACAAGTTGCCAGAAGCAAGCTGTTCCTCAAGAGCAGCCCTCTCACCCATAAGGTCGTTGACTTCGCCTACAGTGTCGACAAGGCTGAAGCTAAAGCCGCTGATGGCGGCAAGACCGTCGAGCGCCTTGCCAAACATTTCGCCCATCTTGCCGGCGACTTTTGCGATTCCTTGCCCGACCTTGAAAGCAGCCTTTCCGACCTTGGCCAGCCCAGCGGTGACAGTGATTGCGCCCTTGGTAATGGTGGAAGTGGCCTGAACACCAACCTTTCCGGCCATGAACAAGCCGGTCCCGACAGCCTCCAAGGTTTGCCCGAGAGGTGTCGCAGCCTGCACATCCGTATCTGCAATGGCCCCACCGACAGCGGCGATTGAGACAGCGCCTACCATCCCGATTTTTTTCAGCTTCTTGCCGACAGGCTCCAGCTTCTTCGAGAACTTGCCTGCACCCTTCTCAAGGCCATCCATGATGAAGTCAATGGGCTCGAGATCTTCTCTCGCCTGCTTGCCGATGAAGCCGATGGTGCCGCCGAGAGACTTGAACGCCTTTGCCGTAGCAATGGCCATCTTTCGCAGAAACTTCTCAAGAGGACCCAAGTCTTCCAGATCTGGGTCTGCTGACGCTTCCGCTCTGGCTGCCGCAATCAGCGCATCGTACTTTAGAATGATCTCAGCACGGTACTTTTCGTTCTCTTCCGTGATGCCTGCCAGCATCACAGCCTTTTCCTGCTCCAGCTTCAATACATCTGCGTTCTTGCGGCCAAGAAACACAAGGATGTTGTCTTCGGTATCCTGAACAATCTGCGCCCGTCTCTCAGCAAACGCCTCACGGATGCTGGCCCTGTCTTCCTCAGATGCGCTCTCAGCCTGCAAAAGAGCAGCCGCCAAGTCCTGCTCCATCTGCTGAATCTCAGTGTGCAAGGCACCGAGCGTTCCTGTGCGGATCTCGTTTACTGCAAGGGCAACCTGATGAGACTGCTGCTTCTCAAACTCTGCCATGTTGAGAGCTTGCTGCTTCTTGATCTCAGCAATCTGTGCAGCCGTCTGGTACGCAATCAGCTTCTGTTGTTCTGCATCCCCTTCTGCAAGGGCAAGAGCAAATGCCGCCTGTTCCTCTGCTGCCTTCACCTCCTCCGCAAAAGCCTGCTGTAGTGCCTCTTTCTCGGTCCGCTGGACAGAGTCAATGCGCTCCTGTGTGGCCTGCTCAACCATACTCAGAAGCTCGTTGTACTGCTCCCTCGTCGCTGCACGGCGAAGGGTCGCAATAGTCTCCTGCTGCTTCCTTTCAAGCTCCTGAATCTTGCGGGTATTGCCCTTGTATAGAGCGATTTCTTCCCCGTAGGTGTCCTTGATCTCTTGAATCTGCTTGGCAAGCTCACGCTTTGCGAGCGCTGTGCGAGAAAGGAAAGCCTCTGCGTGCCTCTGTTGTACCTCTTCTTCCAACTCGATCCGCTTCTTGTACGCGGCTTCGAGGGCTTTTTGGTACGCTTCGAGCCTCTTCTCCCTCTCTTCTGCCGTCTCCGTCTCCGTCTCCCCGAGACGCAAAGCTGCTTCGTCAGAGGCCTCCAAGGCTTGCAGAAAACGCTGCGTGTTGATCGCTGCACGCTCTTGGGTCAGCTCCAAGGCTTCAATGATCTTGCCAAGCCGAGCGGCCTCTTCCTTGGCTTGTACCGCACCAGTGACCCAGTCCCGCCAGCTACCCCCAATCTTCATGCTGGTCTTCAAGACCTGCAACTGCTCCTTCTCAGTGGCACTAAGCGAATCAATCTGTGCGTTGCTGGTGAGGCTGAAAGTCTTTCGTGTCTTCTCCAAGGCACCGTTGTAGTATTGCTGTGCTTCAAGCTGGATCTTTTGTTCTGCCCTCCTGCGTTCAATCGTAGAGTTGATGTCTGCTTGTGATTTTGCCTCGTCAATGAACCCTCTCCCAAGGTCCTGCACAAGGAGGTTCATAGACTTGTAGACGGTCTCCCCGTCCTCAAGTGTCTCGACAATCTGGCCAGCAGCGATTCCGCGATCAATCTCTTCTGCGCTCATCGCCGCAAGGCTTTCAAGCTCTCGCTTGTAGACCCTATCGACCTTGCCCTCGGCCTCCAGTCTGAGCAGCGTGTTTCCAGCCCAAGCAGATGTTGCTGAGACATTCGCCTCAATGGCTTTCTTCCTCAGCTTCTCCATGTCCTGCTGTCGTTTCAGCAACGACTCTGTAGCTGCCTTGTTTGCTTCGATGGCACGCTTGTTCTCGTCCCATGCCTCCGAGAGCTTGTAGACAGCGGCACCAATGGCCAAGACAGCGGCAATGGCCCACCCTGCGGGCCCCATGAACGCAAGCATGACACCGCGGACGGCCATGATTGCGGTTTGCAGGATCTTGAATGTATTGACAAGCTGCATGACTGCTTGCGCAAAGGCGACAGCCTTTCCGATCAAGAACATCGCAGTCAGGCCCCTGAAAACATCTCCAAGCAGCGGGACCAAGAGCTGAAATGTGATCAACAACTCCAGCACATAGGTCAAAATCTCTGCAACCGCGCCAGCGGCACCACCCTCCGCAAACAAGAACAGGCTCTTCACATACGCAAAAAGCTCGTTGACTGAGTTCTTGATGACTGTGGTGTCGTTCTGTACGCCGGCAGTGAGAGAGTTGATGCCAGAGGTAATGTCCTTGAGAAGCTGTAGTGCGGGCCCCTTGTACTGGTCAAAGACTGTGAGAAGCAACTCCTCAAAGGCGGACTTGAGAATCTTGAACTCGTCCAAGACATTTGCTGTGGACCTTTGATACAGGCTCTCAACAGCACCAGCAGAACCCTCAATATCGCCAAGTAGCTCGTAGAAAGTGGTAGAGCCTTCTGCAAACTGAGTGGCGATACCGGCAATGTTGGCACCAGCCCGCCGGCCGAAGACTTCGAGCAGGTCCGTAGTAGACATGGACGCCGCGCCAACGGTCTCCATGATCTCCCCGAAGCTGTGTAGCTCCGGGTTGATGTCCTTCGCAGTCAGATTGTACTTGGCCAGCACATCTCTGGCTTTCTTGGTCGCCTTCGCCGCATGGGCCATGGCCATACGGAAGTTCGTACCAGCCAAGCTGCCTTCAAGACCGAGGTTACGAAACTGAGCCAGTGCAGCAGTCGTCTCTTCCAGAGACATACCGAAGTTCGCGCCGACAGTACCGCCGTACTTCATCGCTTCTGTCAGGCTTCTCAGGTCAAAGAGAGAGCCTGTGAGCGCTGTTGCGAAAACATCTGCAACGGTGCCAGCTTCGTACGCCTGCGAGCTGAACTGGGCCATTGTCGCCGCAAGCGTCTGCGTGGACAAGCTCATGTCTTCGCCAGCAGCGCCAGCCAGTTTCAGCGCAGGGCCAGTCGACTCAAGAATCGTCGTGGCATCCATGCCTGCACGGGCAAAGTTCTGCATTGCCGTCGCAGCTTCTGTCGCCGTGAACATGGTCGAAGCACCAAGCTCTCTCGCTTGGTCTGTCAGGGCCTTCAGGTCTTCCTCTGTTGCGTTTGACACCGCGCCAACAAAGGTCATTTCACGGTCGAACTTCGCACCAGCTACAGCAGAAGCCGCAGCGAACGCGGTGATAGAGCCAGTGAAGGCATAGAAAGCCTTGCTGGCGGCACCACCGAGCGCACTGTTCATGCGGGAGATGCTGGAGTTTAGTCTGCCAAGGCTGCGTTCTGCGGACCTGAGACCCCGCTGCATGCCTTGATCTTTGAAACCAAGCTCTACGAACAGTTTTGCGATTGTGGAACCAGCCATTCAGCTACCCGTGTCTATGACAATGATAGCTAATCTCGCGGGGTGAGGCCCGTGCTACGAGTCTTCGATTACCAGACCGCTGTTAGCTATGTTTCGCAAGAGCGCAGCTTCCTTTTTTCCAGCATCCATCTCAGGTTTGCGGTTCCGCTTGGATGCCTTCGTCTTACCTTTCTTCTTTCCACCGAGTGCTGAGGATACGACTTCGAGAATAAGGTCAAGCTGCTCTGCCTTGTATGTCATCACACAGTCGAGAGACACTGCGATTTGCGAGACACTCAAGTCGAGTATTTCGTCCAGCGTCCACCCTGCGGACATCAGAACACCGATGCCCAGCTTCAACTCATGCTCCGTCAGTTGACCTCTTCCGCCACCCTCCCCAGCGTGGTGAGGCCGCCCCCCACCTTCTTCAAAAATCTCTCCGAAAAAGGGATGAGGCTCTGAACCAGATCCTCCAATGCGAAGGCGTCCAAGGGGTCACCGGTTTCTTTGGCGACCTCCGGGTACGCAGAGGAAAAGATCACCCCGAGCTTGTTGACCAGTTCCTCACTGGTGCAGAGGCTCACCAGCAGGTCCACCACGCCGGTAGCCTCCAAGCTGGACGCGTTGACCCCGCTGAGAGCAGCAACCACTTCTGGTTCTTCCAACAGCTCCTTGAGAAGACGGAAGACCACAACCTGACGGCGTGCCGGAATCGCTCCGGGCAGCTTGAAGCTGTTGCCGTCGAATGTCTTGAGCTCCAAGCTGTCCGGTGGGCACAGCTTTTCAAGGAACTTCTCGATTCCACCAAACGCATCTGCTGCGTCCAGTGCTCCCTTCCCAACTTTTTCTTCCGATCCGCTCACGAAGCACCTCCTGGGTGTCGCTGGAACTGTAGCACAGCCCTCGAAACGCAGCAATCCCCAAGCCACCACTCAGTGAGTAGCAACTTGGGGATGCTCTTGAACAAAGAGCTAAGTGCTACAGCACCCGCTCGAACTTCACAAGCTGCTGCTTCGGCCCAAGGGAGGCACCGTTCCAGTCGGTCGTGGAGCGCAGGGCGGTGAAGCTGAACTCGAAGGAATGTTCATCTGCACCGAAGACGGAGCTAAGGCCAGCGTCACTGCCCGCCTTCCAGATGTACACATTCATGGTGTTGCCGCTGACAGCCATGTAGTGTTCAACATGGAGTGCAACGGTTTCGATCAGCGGATCGCCACCCATTGCGAAAGTCTCTTCCGTACCCGAGACTGTGGTGACACCGGCCCCGATCGCGTACGCGAGATTGGTGAAGTCCCATTCGATGCCGGAGACTTTCAACATCACAGACTGCGCCTGCGAGAAGGAGTAGATGTTGATCTTCGGGTTGCCCTGAGTGATGTACTTCTTCTCAGAAGTGATCTCGATGGTGACACCATCTTCCGTGATCGAACCAACATCAACAGTGGGGGTCGAGCCGGATGCGCCCATGTAGAGGACGGCGGGGCCAAAGGAAATGTCGTTGGTAGTGACGGTAGGAATATTGTAGGGCATCGTCAATGGCCTCTTTATCGAAGAAGTTTTTGGGCTTCCGATGCGCCTGTTCTGGCGTCAATACTCGGTTTTTCTATCACACTTGTGCTTTGCAGTCTACACCATCATTTTCAGCGGGTGTCCTGTAAGACATTCTGCTCTCCGCAGCGGCGGCATGGAACCATTGTCCTGCCGCCCACTCCGGGCATGATGTATACACAGAAGTCCTTGTACCTTACGCGAAGCTCATCCTTTTGCTTGTTGTAGATACCCAAACGGGCACCACAAGCCTCGCAGCACCAGACATCATCACGCATCTGGCTCTGCACTTTCTGATCTTCGCCTGATTGGCCACCCGGCATCAAAGCTCTTTGCAGGCTTAGGACATGAACTTCAATGTCGGAGATTGTTGCCTCCAACTTAGAAACCCTGTCCTCCCTGTCCAAGGGCTTACCCATTCCTCTTGCACCAGAAGACAATCTTCTCTCCACAAGGGCTACAGGTTGCTTCTTTTCTTTCCGCATCTTTCCGGTCCCTGCTGATCGTCATTGAAGACCCAAGCGTGGCGACCTGAGACTTGCAACTCGGGCAGACAATGCTCAGATCTGGTGCAGACCTATCGCGCTTACTTGTGCTCCAGTCCGGTGTTCTCATCATCAACCCCTGTATGCTGCACGCAGAGCGAACTCACCCTGCGCGTAGTATGAGCGAAGCATCTCATTCCAGCCCTCTCGTGGCCGGATTGACTCTCTCGCATACCCAGCAGCCTTGATGCCTTCCTGCCGCAGCGTCTGCATGTGCAGAGCGTCAAAGCACAGGTCGTAAAGCGAGAGAGCATCACCACTACTTGACCGCGTGTAGCACCAGACATCAAGGGTGACGAGTTGGTACGCCCCCGGCTGGTCCACAGCCCCAGCAGAAAAATCCAGGACGACCAGCGGGTACTCGATGGAGCCTATGTCTGGAGTCTGTATGTGGGCACCATGAATACGGTTGCCGACGATGGCGGTGATTGAGGCGTCCTGTAGAAGCGTGTTCCGAAGAAGCAACTTCAACTGCTCAAGGCTCGCCATGTTTACAGCAGCCATTTGCTACTCCTTCGGAAGCTCTTTGGAGAGCACGCCCTTGACGGCTTTGATCATGCTCGTCCTGACCACCTCTTCTTGCGAAGTATCATACAGGACATTCCTTGGAAGCATGACCTTTGTACCAGTAATCAGGTACTTGAAATACCTTTTGGAAGCGTACTTGAACCCGATACGCCAAACCGGTTCCTTTCCTTCCTTCATCTTGCTGACAAGGCTTCTCGAAAGGGTGCCGCTTTGGCGGTGAATCGTGTACGGCTTTTCAGGGTGGACCCCGATCGAGCCGTGCCGTCGAGCGTAGGGGTGATCCATCGCTTCAAGCTGTGCCAGAGAATACTGCGTATTGCTGATATTGACCAGCGTGTGACGCTCCAACTGCTTTCCTGCCGCTCGAATCGCGCGCTGCTTCGCACGCCTACCGATGCGGCCATTGCCGATGGACCGCAATCTCTTGATTACGGCGTTCATCTCCTTTAGCTCAACGGTCACGCTCACAGCGGCTCCTACTTGGCTTGATGACCCACCATCGCATCATGGCTTCGCTTCATCAAGTCTTCCAAGTCGACATCGAGCTTCTGAGGCTTACCCTCTGCGGCCAATCCAGACACCGCCTGCGGCTGCACATACTCTGCAAGCATGCTGCTCATGCCAGCGATGTACGAGTGCATCGGGTGGCCCTCTGCAAGGCGGGCAAGGCACTGGTTGAGCATCACCTGCGCCTTGCGAAGGTGGAAGGTGCCCATCTCCTTGAAGGGAAGAAACGCTGTGCCCGCAAGATTCACAGACTGAATCAGGCACCGCTCCATCGAATCAAAGTCACCTTCGTTGCCGTACTGCAAGGCGAGAGAAACCCACGGACCACAGCTTGTGGGCCGCTCCTTGATCTCCTCAACAAGCAAGCGGGTATACATCTCCAGCTTCTTTTGAAGGCCCTCGTTGTCGATCGCAAGGCCAATGTGGTCCATCTCAAATGGAGCGTACTTGACCTGCGGGTGTACTCCACGAGCTTTCAGCTCCGCAAGAGAGTGCTCGACAGTCTCATGCACCTTTCCGGTGTACTGCATGATTCCACTTGGATCCAAGAAGAACATGCGGGCCGTCTCACTGTAGTTGTGAGTCCCGTTTGGCCTGTGATTTTTGAAACGGAACATCCACGCCCAAGAGTTGTTGCACTCGGCCATGCGCCTGATGTTGACGGTCGCACGCCACTCATCCTCAAAATACTCGTCCGAGTCCAGAGAAAGCACCCACCGGGCATGCTTTGGGCGGTTTGCGTGAATGTCTTGCAGGCCCCGATTCCGCACAGCGGCGAGATCGTTCTCAAACCGTTCCCGGCAAATGGCGACACCGTATGCAGAAGCGATGTCGGCAATGCCTTCTGGCACCTCCCCCTCGGCTGTCCACACAATGTTCATGTAGTCGCATACCGGGTACAGCCGGTCGATGATTCTGTGGAAGTCGTTTGTCTGCTCTTCCTTGTGCAGGAGCATCGTATAGCAGATGCCGTTGTCTGCCCGGAACGCCGACAGCGTCATGTTCTCTTCGTTGACGAGGTGCGTGTACCCATCCGGGTTGCCTGTCAGCATCGGGTCTGGGTTCGGGTCTTTCTCCATGTACCACTTGAACTTACGATACCGGTCCTCGGACCTGATGTACCCGTAGTGCCGGAAGCGCATTGAGCAGACACGCCGAGAAATGAACCCGTACTCTGGGCAGTTTCCGCAGTGCAGACCCTTTTCTCCGTACCCAAGCGGAATGTATCGCCGGTTGTTCTTGCCGGTGCGCCACATGCGGAAGCCGCGCATGTTGCTACTGTAGCCCCAGCACCAAGGCTGATCGCTTCTGTAGAGGCGGGGCGAATCCCAGTGGTTGATCCAGCTGAAGTCGTACACGCTGACGAGCGGGTTGGGGTTTTTCATCAACCGCTCGATGAACGCCCGGTCGATTCTGTCTTCCACTACTTCGTCGTGGTCGATGGAGATCACCCAATCTGGGTCCATGCTGTAGGCAAGCTCGATGCCTTTGTTTCTCTCTTCCCTCTCGTCAAAGTCTCCGTTCCATTTTTCCGCAACGACAGAAACCTCTTCTCCGGAGATCAAGCCCACCCAGTCTTCCGTGAGCTTTTGCAGCTTCTTTCCGCCGCGCTGGTAGGCTTTGAGAGACTTCTGGATGAAGGAGAGCTCTTCATCTTTCAAGGATTCTGGTCGCCAGTCCGGTGCAGTTGACACGCTGGAAGGCGCACCTGTCCAGAGAATACTGATGCCGTCGAAAAGCTGCGCGGAGCGGGCCACACTGCTGCGCAGAAGCATGTAGTCGTGGAATGTGTTGAGCTTGACTCTGTAGGTGGCAACAATGCGCTGATCACGCTGCGTGTACTTCTGCCACTTCTTGACATACACATTCGCGTTTTTCATTCCCCGCATCATCTCTGGCGCGATGTTGTCGAGCGTCTGGTGGCCGAAGTGATGAACATATGTGTCCATGCAGATGCCGGCTCTCCAGCCAGCTTCCCGTGCGCGGACTGCAATGTCGTTGTCGTCATAGCCGCCAACACCAAAGACCGGATCAAGGAAGTGCCAGCCTGACAGGTCTTCCAGCAGCAGATCGTTGATCATCTCTCGACGGTACGCAACGCAGAAGCCGGAGAGGAAATCGGTCTCAAAGACCTGCCCGAGATTGCGCTCCTCGTTCTGCCGCGAGAACTGGTTGATCATCTCGCTCTCCTGCATGGAGAACAAGGAGGCGGTGTCGAGGTTGACCTGCGGCAGATTGACGCGCTGCATTCCAGCAGCATTGTTTGTCACCGGGCCGACCATGCCGACCTTCCATGGGCGCTTCTCTTCCATCGCGACCAGCGCATGAGAGGAAGGAAGGCCCTGAGCGTCCATTGCTGCTTTTCTGCTGAACAAGCCGATCTTGTCTGTATGGAGGCCAGCTTCCAGCTTGTGCAGCCACCCAAAGGTCACGATCGTGTCATCGTTCATAATGACAACCGTGTCCGCGAGGCCATCTGCGTCTTCTGCGCACGCATGGAGGCAGCCGTTGACTGCACCGGTCCAGCCCATCGGCATGCCAAACTCCACCCAATCAAGGTGGATCTCCGTCTGGTTCGCTTCGTTGTATGCTTCGACAGATGCACTCACCGCATACCGAGAGGCAGCGTTGTGCTCGGCATTTTCGGTGTTGCTTCCGATGACGAGAGCCATCTTCGTACCCTTCGGCACACTGCGAAGAATACTATCGACACACGGCACAATCAGCCGTGGCTCTGCCATCGTTGGAATGATGACCGTGTAGTCAACGGCCTCGTTTCTCTGGATCTCAAAAGACACTCTTCACCTCCCGGGCGTTTTTCGTGTCATGTTTGGTAGCGGTGAGATTCCACATACCAATGGCGTTTTCCTAAGCCGAAACCGACAAGCCTACAACCGACAGCCAGCCACTCCTCAGAAGTGGCCGCGTCCACAAGCAAGTCATCGACCCTTGGTCTCCAGACTTCCTCAAAGTCGAATCTGATGACGGCCTTGTCTACCTCTTTTGTTCCAGCCGTAGTCGCTGGATACCCCGGCGCGGTTTTCTCAACCAAAAGAGCCGGTCTACCTGTAACGATCGTCTTCCTGATCAGGTTGCTGACACCGTCTGCACTGACAGCAGCTACCGATACAGTAGGCACGGTCGCCTCGTCTTCCAAACCGGTAGTGGTGACTCCAGTAATGGTCGACCACTTCTTGGTCGTAACGATGGTTCCATTGCTGGTGTATGTCAGCGTCTCACTGGTGGCGGCACCAGAAGTATCAGTGCCAGAGATCGTTACCGTGCCGCTGCCTGTTGTCCCGCCAGAAACAACGACCTGCGCATAGGTGCCTGTGACCTGATTAGCGACTGAGCGGTCTACACTCATCGTTGCTGCGGCAGAAGCTGCATCCATGATGAAGGAGGTCTGCCTGAGAACAGACATGTACCTGTTTGCGGAGGTCGTAATCATGGGATTTTCTGCTTTGGGTGAGAGTAGTCGCGGTTTTCTTGGACCAAGAAGCGATCATGGTTTTGGAAATACTCTGATTCGTAGGAAAGAGTTGCGGTGTCTACTCTCATCCTACTGCGCTGCTTCTTCTCCCATGTTCTTACTTTTGCGTCCACCACCCTTTCTTGAGCATCACACCCCCACTTGGTGATGTACCTTGAAAGCTCAACTCTCTCCCATTGCTTCGTCCATCCGATTCTGTCTTGGCTGGCAATGACCGCGGCCCTGTCTCTTTGCATCCAGACCACGATCACTGACCCGACCCTCGGCAGCATCTCAATGCACCAAGAAAGGGCAGGTGCTTGTAGAACAAAGCCACCATCTCTGAGGCCATCAGCACCAAGGCACACACGGGTGAGCATGGCCATCTCATTCGCGTGATGTGCCTCGTCTATGTACTCGTACCCCAGATCCTCTGCGATCATCTGTGAAGCAGCAGTCGTTCCAGACCTCTGCGGACCAGTCACAATGATGGTCCTGTACCGGCCTGCGAGAGCAAGCACCTGCTCCCTGCTTTCGATGTTGCGGTTCATTGTTTGACTGCGCACCAAGTCGTGTCGAGCCTACCGCGCACGAATGATGCCTCAATCATGCTCCACTCGCCGTTTTGGGCCAATGATGCCTTGATGTCTTCCGGGTCCACTCCACCGTAGTAGCCGGGGGTCGGGCTGTCTTCCAGATGATGCGCACCACGCAATCTTCCAGCACAGGTCCCGAGAAAGATGCCACCGGGTTTGAGCATCTTCCACGCTGCTGCGACTGTCTTCTCGACATACGGGTCGTGTTCCAACATCTCCGTCGAGACGACCACATCGCATGAGCCTTCTTCCATCTCCGTGTACTCGTGGCAGATGCCAACCCAGTCCACGCCAGCGCCTTCGTGGCAGTCGATTCCGACATACTTTTCTGGACTGTCGAAAAGTGGCCGTGGTGTTCCGTTGATGTCCCTGCTGCCGTATTCCAGCACCACACCACCCTTGAAGTGTTCAGGGTAGCGGGCTTTCATCTTGCGCAGGTATTCCATCACTGTTCCGTGCATCAGGCACCCCTTGTTGTTCTTGTTTCTCTGTTTCGACAGTAGGCATCGGCAGCGTGTGGAACGCTTTGAGCCCATCGACTTCACGGTACGATTCCATGACCGGGCACCCAGCCACATAGACAAGCCGGTGCGGCTTCTTGATTTGGGCAAGGTCAAAGACCTTTACGCCACCCCTGACGAGAGAGTCTACAGCAGCCTTTGTTTTTCGCCCAAGAGCCTTCTTGGAGAGCACAACAACGAAGCCACCCGCTGCCACAATCTCTTCTGCCATCTTCTTGTCGTCGTGCCCCCATACGACCGTTCCTCCAGGGATGCGGAAGCTATCAACATCCCCTTGGGCTGAGACAACATCTGTGCGTCCATACTTCTGCGGCTTGCCAGAGAGCAGAAATGTGGTGTTGGCGTAGTGCAGCGAGTCTCGCAGGGTCTTCTCGCTGTTGTTGCACGGCAAAAACCCGTAGAAGTCTTGATTACGAGCCAGTGGAAGCATGTTTGTTCTCCACATTCGAATAGTCCGAGATCATCAACTCCTTGTCAGAGCCGTAGTGGTTCAGGAGTAGCTGGATCTCCTTCTCCGACCAGATGTCTCGCTTTGCTTTGAAACCGAAGCCTGCCAGCATCTTTTTGTCGCAGATGTTGTAGTTCCAGTCTTGACCCGGCCTGCCACCGACGAAGTTGCAGATGGACTTGAAGTCTCGAACATGCTTGCCGGTTGCTACATGGTGGAATCGCACCACAAGGTCCAGCACGGACATTCTTCTTGGGCCTGCGAGATTGTAGATGGGGCAGACTTTCTCTGCCCCGCACAGCACATGGCGTCCAACGGTCATCAGCCCACGGCAGAAGTCTTCCACATGGATCCACTGCCGAATCTGCGTACCATTGTCGTGGATGGTGACCGGCTTGCCCTGCTGGATCAGGTTGCAGACAATCGGAATCAGCTTCTCGGTGTACTGGTTCTGCCCAAACGCATTGCACCCTCTTGTGATGGCCCACCTTTCGAGGCCGAGGCTTCTTGCTGCGGCCCGTACAGCGAACTCGCCAGCAGCCTTTCCCGCGCTGTACGGGCTGCTCGGATTGAGAGTCATGTATTCACCAGAAGGGTGATCTACATAGTTGTCTCCATAGACTTCATCCGTGGAGCAGTAGACAAGTGCGGTGTCATGCTTCGCACAAGCAGCGGCAACGATCTGTGTTCCAACTGCGTTGACATACATGGAACCCAGCGGGTTTGCGATGCTCGCGTCCACATGCGACTGTGCGGCAAGGTGGAAGACAATGTCCACAGAAGAAACGAGAGTGTCGACGATCGCTGGATCGCACACATCTCCATGGAACATTCCCTCGCCTACAAGCTCTCGGACACGGACAGAGCCAGTTGCGCAACGGTCCTCGATGTCCAAGACAAGGACGCGCTCTCCTTTGTCTACGAGCATCTGTACAAGGTGCTGGCCAATGAAACCACAGCCGCCTGTGACGAGTACCTTCATGTTGAGATCGCCTCGATTCTGCGTTCGATCACCGAGATTACAGTGACACGCTTGCCGCTTGTCTTTGCTTTCTCAAGATCCAGCATTTCCACAAGCAGTTCATCCATTTTTCCTGCCTTTACGGCGCGGGCTACCGTGCGGGCGTTGCCAGACAGCGCCATAGCGGCCCGTGAGGGCCCGCTGGCTGCGTTCTGCGTGGTTGGCCCATGTGCAGCCGTGGCGGGCTTGCCTGAAACGCCTACGGGGGCACACAGCACCCGCCAGCCAAGTCCAACAAGGGAGACGCGGTGCTTCGCATGCGCTTCCAGAATGTAGACTGAGCCTGCCTTTTGAGGCTTCAGTCTCTTTCCTTCCAGCTCCACCGTGCCGCCAGCCCAGTCTGCTCGAAAAAACTTCATCGGTAGTCTCCTTTGGGAAAGATTCGCCTGTACCGTGCGAGGATTGCCGCTGCCGCTGGTGGCATCGCGTAAGAATCCATCTTGTAGCGATACCCGCCCGCCGCTTCCTGCAAGTAGCCAGCGTGACCGGTGCTGTTGAAGTGTTGGCAGGTCAGGATCGTAGCTGCGTGCTTCAAGTCTGCCGGTGTGGTGGCATACCCGAAAGTATACCCGACCTTGACAGCCTGCTTTCCCTCTGGCCAGTACGCCCCAGCAGAGGTGAGCTTGATTGTTCCAGACCTGCTGTCGACATAATACTGGCTGCTGGTGAGCGTTTGGCCTGCTGAGACGACAGAGGAAACAGATGTGATTGGGAACCCTTGAAGGGTCAACGAGTCTTCTCCCCTCGTTCCAATGTCGTATGTCTCCGAGACGGTTGTAGCAGTGATGCCTGACATCCCACAGAAGGAAATGATCTGCTCGTCCGCAACGACCAACAACTCCTCAATGTAGGTGTCGTGCATCGTTACGCCAGCGGGAATCCCAAGAGCCCGTTTGACACTTTCCTTCGATGTGAGACTGGCCATCTTCTACTCCGCCAAGCGATACCGATAGCTTCGGTTTGTGTTTCCCTTCTTTTCAGCCAGCCCTTTTTCGATCAGGGTCTTGATTGCAGTACGCCATTCGGAGTCAGCGATCTGGCTTCTGGCGACAATATCAGACTTGCTCTCCCATGCGGTGCTCAACGCCCGCATGATTGCCTGCTGGCTCTCGGTGGTCGGGCCCACCTTGTTTTCTTCGAGGTGTTGCTTCCACTGCTGCGTAATGTCCTGCCACCCTTCTGCGCACGCTCTGTCGAACGCTGGCTTTGTGTTGAAGAACAGGCAGTGTTGGTTCTTCTCAAGCCATGGAATGTAGATCACACGGCTCATTTTTCTTTCGCCATACGAAATGAACTCGAATGGATAGACATCTGAGCCTTCCGCATGGATCTGCCGGTTGGTGACGACGAAACGGTAGCAGCCCTCTTCCGGTGGCTTTCTCGGGATACCTGACATCAGCACTCCTTTCGGAGACTGTATCACGACTGGATCAAAACAGAAAGCCCCCGACTGAAAATCAGCCGAGGGCCATGCCGCATACTGCGACGACGATCAGGTCTTGATCATCGTGAGCAGCGAGGCACCCTTGGTGTTGGAGCAAACAAGCGCCCCATCCCAGAAGAGGTCGAACTGTTCGTACTGGCTGTCGTCGCGAGCCAGCGGCATCATCGTGGTCGGGGTCAGCTCTTCCACCCAGTTGTACCGCTTGTTCACGATGACCAAGCTGGTTGTCGGGTTGCTGCTTTCGCCGGTGATGTCGAGGATCTGACCGGTGGTCGCGGCACCAAGCGAATCGTCCGGAACGCCGGTCGAGACGATGAGCGGAATCCCGTCGTAGCTGCGAACACGGAAGCCGGCAGCAATCTCGACCATGGAGTCGAAACGCTGACGGGAAGCAAGCGCAGCGTTGAGGGCACGGATGCCAGCGAACGAGCCGTAGATGGCAAGGTCGGAACGGGATGCGGAGCCCTTCACTGCGTCGATTGCTTCGTCCAGCTTGGAGAGAGTCAGCGAATCGCCACCAACAGCGGTGGTGTTGGCGACATACTGGCTCGAACCAAAGCCGGTGATCTGAGTGAGAAGACCGTCGATCTGGGTGGAGATCGCGCCGGAGTTGCCGATGAACATCGCGGACTCAAGCGAGTCGTTGAAGTCATCCAGCTTCATGGTCATCTCTTCTGCGAGAATGTCCACATAGCTGCGGCCAATGGCACGCATCTTCCGGGTCAGCTTTCCACGGGTGGCAAGCGTCTGGTAGTCGAAGGTCGCCTGCGCGTAGGAACCGGTCGATTCCGTCAGGCCTGCGGTATCGCTCACCCACACATTCGCAGCCGTCATGGTCGAGGAAGTCCGTCTGTTGATGACGGCTTGCTTGCCCTGACCGGGGCGGCGATCCATCGTACCAAGAGCGCCGAACTCGCGGATCGAAAGCTGCTGGATGATGCGGTTGACATAGTTCTGGACCAGAACGCTGCCTGCACCGGAGACATTGATCGCACGCTCAAACGCGGCCTTGCGGCGATCATCGAGATTGGCCCACTGAGGGCTCACGGGGTTCGACATGATTACCTCCAGCCTGCACGGGTGTCGGGATCGGAAATGACGCCATCTGCGAAGGCTGCACCAAGGACTGCGCGGAGGTCTTCCAGCAACTCACCACGGGTGGGGAGATCCTTGTTGGAAGCGTCTCGTCGTTCTGCTTGGCGCTTGCAGACTGCGTGAAGTGCGGTGTCGCCCATCGAAGTCTCGATGCTGCGGACCAGCGACCCAAAGGTGCCGGTGGTGCGATCGAGGTGATGCGGGGCAAGGCGCTTTGCGCGACCAACGCGCTGCGGTGCAGCAGCGAGGATGGCAACGCGTTCTTGGAGTGCTGCAATCTGCCCTCTGAGAGCTTCGCTTTCGTCGGGTGCTGCGGCAACAGGTTCAGGGACTGCACGCTCGGCGGCGGGCTGACTCGCAGCGACCACAGCCTTCAGAAGCTCGGTCTGAGCCTGAAGGCTCCGAGCGATTGCTTCCAGCGTGACCTGCTCCGTTTCAGCGGGCTGCGGAGCCTCGCTGGTGGTGTGGTCGGACATTGGTTGACCCTCCGGTCTGGTTTTGGTGAGAATCCCTGTCGCGCCTCTATGTGCGTCTACTTCTTTGTGGGAACTTTGGCTCGTCTGCACCTGTTTGTCAAGAACAGGGCTAACGGTTTCATCTACGATAGCACGACCGGAAAACGCAGGGGCTTCCTTGTCTGCCTTTTCGTAGTATTTGGCAAGGTGTTCGTATGCCTGTTTCTTTTCCGCGTCGCTGATGTCAACGCCGCCTCTCGCACCGTTTACAGCGCCCATCGCTGAAACAACGCCCTTCCAGTAAACAAGCATCTTTCCATTTTCGAGCTTTGCGATTGGGAGCTTGTACCCTGCTTTTGTATCGGCTCTGCTCTTGTCCACATAGACATGAGCACGGCCATACCGCTCCCAATCCGGGTCGCCCTCTTCCCGACCCTCGTACAACAAAGCATCTTGCGCTTTGAGGTCGAAGCTCCAAGAGGAATCCATCGGCTCTGCAAAGTCAAAGTCTTCAAACTTGCTGATGGCCCTCTTCTTGTAGTACCCGCCGCCCTTCATCTCTTCTTCTTCCAGGCCCTCTTCCTCGCCCGACCACTTCTCCATGTACTTCTGCGCGTGCTCCATGCACTCCACAACATCTTCTTCCGGAAGATTCGGGCCAGATTCAAGCTCCTCCATGGAGGCGCTGACAGCATCCTTGAAAACATGAAGGTCGCCCGTTTCCGTCAGCGCATTTTCCGGGTCATCCGGGTCGTAAGGCCGCGCAATCAGGAACCGGTATGAATCCACATTCTCCGGGTCTGCCTCGTCGAACCAGAGATTTGCCTTCCTCAGCTCTGCCCACCCCGGACCTTCTTTGGTCTCAAACATTGTGAGGATGTGGTTCCTGATCTGCTTGTCTGAGACATTCGATCCCTTGAAAGGCATCTCTGCTGGGGCGACAGGCAGGTTGGCGAAGGCGGTTGCAGAACGGCTGTAGTAGTGCTTCTTCTTCTCACCCTCTGCCGGCACTTCCTGCGTCTCTTCCTCTTCCTCTTCCTCTTCCTCTTCTGGCTTTTGGTGCGTCCAGCCAAGGTCCGCAAGCCGAAGGTGCTCCTCGTAGGTCTCCACCATCTTCTCTTCACCAGTCTTCGGGTCGTACATCATGTGCGGCTCGAAGTCGGTGTGATCTGCGCGTTCTCCGTTGGAGTCCCCGCTGTAGCTGGCCCGAACCCCTGCGGTTTTCTCCCTGCTATTCTGGATCAGACTCTGCACAGAACGGTGCATCTCTGTGATCCAAGTATCCGGGTTGCTCGGGCGTCTGGTCGTGGCAAGGTGGTCCAGATCAACCGCATGGATGATCATTCTCTCCACTTCATCGTCATCATTTGTGATGACTTCCATCTCTGTAAACCAGCCACCGATCGACATTCCAACCGTGTTGCCCATGTCGAGGCTTCTGACCAGCTTCTTTGTCGTTGGGTCACTGGAGTCGAGTGCTACGCGAACACGGAGCAAAAAGCCGTCGTTTGGCCCATCAAAGTCGCCGTTCTTTCGGACTTGTCCAGAAACAACCTGCGCGTCAACCGTGCGGCCAAACACCTGATCCCATTCGTCATCACGGTGGGATGGGACATACGGCACGCCGTTCTTGAACTGCTGCTCCATATGGGAGAGCGCACGCATGCTCATTTCTGTGCCATGCCAATCCACACTGCTGCTGCTGGCAAAGCCCTCCAAGAAGACAACACCCCTGCCGACCTCTTCCGGGTTTACTTCCGCCCTCTGTGCGTCAGGCTTTTCACTTGAACCGACAGTCACACCAGTGAAGCCGAACCCAGCGCATGGGATTCGGCAGCGGGCAGACCATACTTTGCGGCCATCGCCCTGCTTCACAAGGGAGCATTCAAGCTGATGGTCGCCGCCTTCGGAAGGTACAGAAACGCGCATTTTCACTCTCAAGAGTTTGGGCCGCGCCTACCTGATGGCGTCATCTGGAAGATTATCAGATAGCACGAATGTTTACAACAAAGGAAGATTCACTACTCGTTCAAGTGAGAAAGCAGGACATAGTCACCACTGTCAATCTCACGCTGCGTCCAGACGCTGAGGACGCACCGGCAGTTCGCCCCACACTTCGTGTCCTCTGCCGGGTAGACGCTGATCTCATCCAACCGCCTGATACCCTGAGAACCTTCCGAAACACAGGTTGTGCAGTTCTTGCCCTCTTGCGCCACCCACTCGTAGTACCAGACATTTGCAGAACCATCTTGGAGGATGGTGCGGGAAAGCAGGTAGCTACCAACAGCCAGCCATGTGAGCCCAACGAGCTTTCCAGACCAGTTGGTGATGCGGTGAGACTGCGCAGCGAACTCATCATCCAGCAGCCGCAAAATCTCAATCGGGTCTGTGTCTGGATCAACCTCGTCTGCTCGTGAGCGCTGCGAGAGGGTTGCAGCCCTTACGATTTGCAGAATGTTGTTCCTCAGCGTGCCAACAAGGCCGATAGAGTCGGTCAAGTAGAGCATTGCCTCATTGTGGTAGGAGAGCGCAACTCTTGCCGGGTCCCCTGCCGGCTCTTGGCCCATCCACTCCGAGCATGACTGGTATGCACTCTTTGAGACGCTGATGTAGTACGGAAGCGTCATTGTCGACCACCTGACAACCAGATCGTCCAGTGCTTCGTTGATCCTTCTGGTAGCAGTGTTGGAGGAAGGGACAGACATCTTGCCACCGCCAGAAGCAATAGCAGAGGCAACAATGGCCTGAACCTCGTCTGCGGTACTGATGTAGAGCTCTGCAACACCTCTGGTGTAGTCCTCCACATCTCCCGCCAGCGCACGCAGGTCCACAGTCCTGACATCCTTGAACTTGGACGGCTTGGCCCATGCGCTCGGCAACCACTGCGAATCAAGTGCCCGTTCCCGCCAAGACTTCCCCTTTGTGCTCATTGGGTGCTCTTCTGGCAGCAGGTCCGTGTCGTGCTTGCCGCTCCTGAACTTCTCCTTCTCCACTGCGTAGAGAAAGGAGTTGACCCTTGCGTAAGCCCACTGGTCCGCAGAGTTGACCGTCGGCCTCACGCTCTCAGGATTCGTGTTGTATGCACCCACTCCACGCTTGAAGACAGCCGCCAGCGTTCTTGCTGTTGTCCTCTTCCACTCAGCGAAGCCGCCTTCTTCCATCTCTTCGTTGAAGTCATCTGCCTTTTTCTTGAGTGCCTTTTGCACCTTCTCCGAGAGATCCGAGAGGTTTCTGCCTTCTTCCTCGTCCTCTCTACGCATCTGATTCACGATTTTGTTTGACCAAGGAACAGCCGGGTCACCACCCCACAAGGCCCACGCAACTCTTCCAGGGCTCGGGAACCCCTCTTGGTCTGGATAGAAGCCTTTGCCCTCCTTGTCTACCTCGTGACGAGCAAGCCAAGCTCGCATCTTCACGGCTTTGGCTGGGCTGATGTCAGCCCCGTTTGCCATTCTTCTCGCCCATGCGACTGTTTCTGGCCGCAGACCGCCGCCGCCATGCCCCTCTTCGTTCCACCTCAGGCCCTTCTCAAGTTCTTCCACCACACCCTTTGGAACACTGAAGTCGATATCTTCATACTTCCGTTCTTCTTTGTCGTGGTTGCACTCTGCGGTGCAAGTGTGGCCCGCGCCATCCCTGCTGCGGAGGAACGACTGTACGATCTGGCTTGCCGTAATCACACCTGCCTTCTCTTCTCCCCCGTACTGCTGCGCGGCGGGAAGAGTCTCCGCTGGCGACATGCCAGTCATCACCTTTGCAAGAGGAAGTGGGCCGAGAGCTGTCACAACAGTCGGCACATCACCACCCTCAACAGGCATCATCCCCATCTCCGCGCGGACCTCGTTGACTGTGATTACGCCATGCTCCAGTAGGATCTCAGAGCGCTTTGCTGCCTCCAGCTTCTCACCTGCTGTAAGCGGGGCGGCTCGGTCGAAGTTGAAAGAGACGCGCCCTTCGTCTGCCTCGTCCAAGAGCCTCGGGAGAACCTGCGTGTTGATTCTTGCCTGCAATAGCTCAAGGATCGGAGAGATCAGGTGGCTGCTTGCGACATCCATCTGAATCTCAGCCGTGGCCCTCGGAACCCCTTGGGACTCGCCAAGCTCAATCGGCATCACGCCAAAGGTGCGCCAGATCGCTCTTCGCATGGTCTCTACGACCTGCTGCATCTCCAAGTCTTTTGGGGTGTGTCGAAGCTCCAGCCACTTTGCGTCAATGCCATTTGGCTGCGGGCTTGTGACCACACGGATGCGGTGGTCCTTGCCCTTCATGGACATCAGGTCCGCTCTGGCTCGCTCTGCCGCCTGCCCAGCGACACCACCCAGCACAAGCAGCCCCGGAGGGATCTCGTCCGCATCAAGGGCGAGCATTGCGTGTTCGCTGGAAAGCACGCATGTCAGGCACTCGTTGATGACAGTCTCAAGAACAGGCAGCCCAAGGACAGATCGGTTGTTGTTGTAGAGCTTGAAGTACGCAAGGCTCTGCGGCGGAAGGGCGATTGGGTTCTCAGGGGTGTCTTCTGTCTGCTGTTCGTACCGAAGAAGATGCCCGTGTTCATCTGTGACAGGGAACCATTCAGAGCCAAGCCATGATTGTAGCTCGACAAGTCTTCCATCTGCATCACTGACAAGTTCGATTGCGCCTGCGTCGTAGACAAGCAGGTCCGTGACGACCGCAACCATCATCTCCTGCCAAGTCGTACCATCTGTGCTCGGAGTCTTGAGAAAGTCCCGAATACGCGCAGCCACATCTGTGAGGCGCTGGTACTCTTCTGGGTTTCTTGGGTCCTCGTTTACACGGATGAACCAGTCCCAAGTAGAGATTCTGCGGGCGATGGAATCCACACAGGCTCGAACATCTGGAGTGGACTTGTATAGCTGCCAATACTGCTCTGGCATCAGCGAGCGGTACTGAGAATAGAACGAGTAGTGGCTGTTCGGTGTGTTGTAGAGGCTTGAAGTGTAAGCCGCATGCGACCAACCCTTACGATCTCGCAGGTCCATCGCTTGTGACGAGCGGGGTGCAGGTCTTTGGCCAAGCCAGTTTCCGGCCCGGATCTCAGGCTTGCCAACGCGCACAACACCGGGCTGAACCAGTCTGATCTTGGGTTCTGTGGGCATCGTTTTCTCCAGCTTCGCTTGTTCTAACACTTCAAGGAAAACTCTTTCCCTACTACTTCTTTCGCGAAGCGGCAGAAGACAGCAGCCGCACTATACCGAGAAGCCGCTTCCTTGGCGATTGCTCTTCCACACCATCGACATCAATCCCCGGCGTCACGCCCACAAACCCACCAAAGATGCGAGCCATCAACTTCCCTGTGCGCTGATCTGATTCGTCCTGTCCAGCAAGGTACGCAGATCGAAGCGCGTGTGAAACAGCCTTGACCTCTTGGTCAGTCGCTCTTGAGAGCAGGCCAACAAGGACAGGGTCTTCCTCTGCACTTGAAATAACAGAAGAGTATAGAGATAGCCGTCTCTCACCCATTTGGTCTGACCTCCATAGAAATGTACCTGCCACCACTGCTGATCAAGTCTGTTGCGACTCTCTCGTATGCGTCCGCAAACCTGTAGTGATCTGCTGCGTTTCCAGAATCCCAAAGCACACGGTCACCAGTCTGATTCGGCACTCTTTTCGGTGCCTGCATCTGATCTGCCCAGCCGGCAACACTCCACACATCCTCGCAGAAGATTCTGCGCCTTGGGTCTGAACGCAAATCATCCATTGTCGCGTCCAGTAGCTGCGTTCGATCAACCGTAACCATCTTGGTCACATAGTTCTTGCGCATACCGTAAGCCTCAGAGCCAACTTTTCCTGTCGGGTGAAACTGGCAAAGCCACAGGTCCACATTGCCGACATTCGCGCACTTGTCTCGAAGCTCCTGCGCTTTTCTCATCTCTGGTCGCGAGTCGCACACGGCTGAGTTCACCCTGTACCGGACAAGGGCGTCGTACACTTCATCAAATGTGCGCAGCGTGCCAGTCCAAACGAGGGTGCGGACCATGGACTCGTCTTGATTCTCCTGCACGGTAGAGATCGTCATGTGTAGTTCCTCAGAACCAACATCGATCCCTGCAACAACGGTCTGATCTTTCAACTCTGCTGATCCACCGTAGTCCATGGGGCTACCAGTAGAAGCATCTGCAAGCATTTTCGCCGTTACCGCAGAGCCCTCTGCCTCGTATGGCCTGCCAAGGACACTCGCGTAAAAAGCCTGGATCTTGTAGGTGTCGTTCTGGGCCTCCAGCCACTCCAGCCACAAACCCCTGATGTCCTGCGAAAGAACATCAAGGCGCGTCGGGTTGTACCCACGCCTGTTCTTTGATGGCCTTTCTGCTACCCATTGACCACCCTCGGCCACCCTCTCAAAAGGCTTACCGCAGGAACGGCACACTGGCCGAATATGACCTGATGATGCGCCTTTACGGTCCCTAAGCATCCAGCGACCATTCACATCTCTGGTTACAAAGTTGACCTGCCATTCGAGAGGCTGCTTTTCCCCGCATCTGCCGCACTTATGAAACCACCTGCGGCCATCGCTATTGTCATAGAGAGCAGCCACGCCACGCTTCGCCTGCGTCGGGTTTCCGATACGGAAAAGCTGCGGATTCGGGCTGGCACGGAGACGGTCCCGAGCCAGCGCAAGATTCTGCTCTACGCAGCGGTCAAACTCGTCGACCACCATGACATCTGCTGAGAACTCGATGAAGTCGTTGACGGTGTTGCTGCCGAGAAAAAGCAAGCTGCCTTTACCGAAACGCTTGATTCTCAAGCTGCCACGGTTTCCTTCATCCAGAAACTGCCGGTAGTAGGCAACCTGCTCCAGTGGTGGCTGGATTCTCCGCTGAACAAAGCGATCTCGTAGCTGGTATGTCGGAAGAATGTAGGCGGCGATGCGGCCAATCCTTGCCCGCTCCAAGCAAAGCTGGATCAACAGCTCACTCCAACCGATCTGCACCGCCTTCATCGCATCGAAGCCATCTATTTTTGGCGCATCGCAGTAAAGCTCAATCAGGTACGGCTTGTCCGCAAAGGAGAGCGGCTGGCCACGGGTCGTCCTGTGGTGGTTCAACGCGATGCCAAGAAGCGGGTACTGCTCCTCAATGGCGTCATACACCTTCTTGGTTGGATTTTTCATTTCCTGCCCGTCAGACCTTCAAGCACAGCAGACCTTTCAGCCTTTGGAGCAAGGCTTACGATCGACCAGACCTCGTACTGGTTGCCATCGCTTCCTCTTCTGGCGGTCACCTTCAAGCCCACACCGTGAAGCACTGCCCTGCTGCTAAGGCTCTGCTGCGCAACTTCCAGCAGGAAGCCCAAGGTCTTTGCATCCAAGTACATGCGAACATCTTTTCCGCTCAACGGCCCACCGATGATGTTCTCACCGATCACCCTGTCCTCTTGCGGCCCCTGTTCCCCGTACTGAATCCGGCTTCCAAAAATGCTCATGCTGGCTCCACATCGATCAGCGGTGAAGGGATCGCCCCAAGAACAGTGTTGAGCTCTTTGACTTCTTCCTTGAGCGCAAGCAGCACTTCTCTTTCCCCGCCTGACTTCTTGGCCGCAGCGACCCTTGGCGTCTCGGTCACATGGACATTGTGTTCAATATGCTGCTGCACAGCCACATGCTCTGTAGGCAGTCCAGTCAGAAGCGCCCTTGCTTTGATCAGGTTCGGAATATCGCCAACCTTGACCTGCAAGCTGCCATCCTGAACTCTTCTTGCAATCAGGCCAAGCACAGCGTCGATCAGCATCACCTGCTTGCTGACATCTGTTTCTCTCAGGTGCTTGTTCCTGATCTTGTACCCAAGATCGCGCAGGTATCTTGCCGGGTCCAACTGGTCTGTTTCAACGGCAGTCATTGGCCCAACAGACTTCTTTTCTTCCTCACTTGAGACACCGACACGCTGCTTCTGGACACTGTCTCGTAGCTTGGCATAGCCCGCTTGATTGAGGACAAGATCAAGGGCGGCACGCATCATCTTGGCGTTGTCCGCACCAACATGCTTCTCCATAATGGAGCGATACCTGCGCAGCGCTTCGTACTCTGGGTCGTTGACCCTTGCGGCCCGCATGTCCCACGCAAACTTCCTCTTCCAGTGCCGAATGTTCGACTCTGCTGTATCCACACTTCTTGCGAGTAGCCTGTTGCTTCTTCCGTCCGGTGTCTGCATGCACCACAACAGAAAACAGGCGTAAGCCACATCAGACTCGTTCTGCCGCTGCTCAAAGGGTGCGTGTGGGGCGCTGCTGTGGAGCGGCTTGTGGGCCCCCTCACGGCTGTCTGAGGGGTGTTCTTTACTGTCCGCCATGGCGGGCCCCCCACTGGTACAGCGATCTGCCGACTGCGTGCCACCGCTCAAATCTGGCATACCTGCTCAGGAGCAAAACCTGCTCGTCAGAAAGCCTGTCGATCATTTTGCGCATCCTCCTTCTCTCTTTTGCAGCGTGGCTTTCCTGCTTCTTTGAGAAGTCCCACTCCCTGTAGCGGCGAACAATGTCCTCGCTCACAGTTTCAAGGTCCAAGCGGTACCTCCAAAGCCCACCAGAAACCCTTTCCTTCTCGATACGCAGGCTGCCGAACTGCGTCTCCCGCATGGCCCGCACACGGGTGAGCCCTTTCGCACCACCCACGCTCTGAATCTCTGCTGGAAAGTGCCACTGACCATCAAGCATGAGAAAGAACACGCGCTGCATGTTGTTCTTGAGCCTGTCTTGGTCGATCTCGTAGTCGAAAGTCTCTCCGTGGAACCTTGGCATCTCAGTTCTCCTGCTTGTTCTTGTTGTAGAAGCCGCAAGCACTGAGGATTGCCCTTGCCTGCTTGACTTTCTCAAGCTGCTGCTCCGGGTCATCGTAAACGCCGACCACGCTGACGATGGCGTGAACAAGCTCCATGAGCTTCGGTCTTTGGATAATGTCCTCAAACAGCATCGCGTAAACGAAGTGCTCTGGGACATCTTGATGACCAGCCGCGATCCTCTCGCATGCTTGCTCGAAGGTGTCCGGCGTATGCACAGCACAGCCCCTTTCAGAAAGCAGCATGAGGACATCTGAGCCCAAGTCGAGCGAACCAACAACCTCTGGCGTAGAAGACTCATTTTGCTGCACAAGAAAGAAGCCTTTGGGCCATTCACTACCTGCCATCATTACCTCCAAATGATCTTACGGTGTTGCGCATCAGTGCGCAAGCGGAGGTGAATCCCCCGCCTGCGCACACACAGCTACTTCTCTTGCCTTTTTTCCAACCGCCTGATGAACTCTATGCCCTCTTCGCGGCTGTCGACTGGGATCAACATGCCATTTCCGACGACATAGTACCCATCTCTCCTACGGGTCACCCGCAGCTTGCCTTCTGTGTCGAAGGTCATCCCATCACTGAACCGCATCTGCTGCCTCCGGCGCAGCTTCCACTGCTGCCTCTTGTGCCGGCTCTTCCACTGGCTCTTGTGCCGGCTCTTGTTCCGATTGCCCGATTGGGTTCTCAATCTCCGTAGCCACTACGGGCTTCTCAGTGATGATCTGGTACGCCTTCTCTGCCGGAATCTGGACCAGGAACAAGTTGTCCCGCCTGCGGTTTGCCCACAAGTAGTCCACAGCATCTTCCGGCTCATCGAAGAACGGGATGGCAAGCCACTTGGACTTATCGTCCGTGTACGCTTCTCCCGTAAGGCGCTTGTCCAGAACATCTTGGCAGAAGATCGCAACCTGACCCTTGCTGTTGGTGATCCACTGCACCCAGTTCTCGGGCATACTTCTGTTCTGCTCATGCTGAACATCGTACTTGCGTGGGTCGTACCAGCCTTTGGAGGTGAGAACCACCACCAACTGCTGAACTTCCTTCTCCCCGTTTACTTCTACCTGCTTTCCCATGCTAACTCCTTGGCTTGGGTTTTGCTTTAGCAAGCGCCAACAATATAACAGCTTGCCATTATTCCTGCTGGGCTGGCCACCACACCGGTCGGTTGCGCTTCCACTCCGCAAACCGCATCTTCTCGCCAATGTAGTAAGCCCTGTAAGATTCAACTACGCTTTCCACTTTGTACTGTTCCGGCATACAGAGAGGATGCGGCGTCAACTGCCTGTCCAGCATCAAGCTAAAGTGGTCTTCTGGGATATTTTCTGAGACAGCAAGCAACAGGCACTTCTCGATGACAGCCTGAGACTTGTGCTGCCTGCCGTACCTGTGGGAGTACTCCCTGCAAAGCTCCATGCCGTGCTCGTAAAGCCAAAGGAAGTTGCCGAGGGTCTCGCGAGCCCAAACGGTGCATGGGTGATTCAAGTACGCAGACTTGTATGGGGCGACTTTTCTGCCATGCAGCACATTGACCGCCGTACTGAGCATCTGCGCACTCTCAAGCGGCATCTTGACCACATGCTTGTCGCACATCTGCTGCGCAGCACGCCTTGGATCCTCGTCCAGCACAAAGATGTTCATCTTGCCCCCAAAGAGGGCAGTGTGGGCAGTGTGGCCGAGAGGTACCCTGCCTCTCTGAAAGAGTAGTAGTCGCCACCAGCGCCGACAATCAGGTGATCGAAAAGCTGAATGTTTAGAATCCTGCACGCCTGTTGGACTTGATCTGTGACCCGGTTGTCATTGTTAGAAGGTTCTGAGCTTCCGCTTGGGTGGTTGTGAGCCACAAGCACACCCGCCGCCTGCCGCTTTCTCGTAAGGGCAAAGCGCATGATCTGACCAGCATCCACAAGGCACATGTTCCTCGTGCCTTTAGAAATGACTGTTTTGTCGATCACACCCAGCTTACCGCCAAGGACAACAACCACAAAGTGCTCCGTTTGCAGCGGTTCCCCATCCTTGTCCGTAAGCATTGGCACCACGACTTTGAGCGCACTGACTGGCGAGTCCAAAACCGTTCGCTGCGGCTGCTGCGCAAGCATCCATCTTTCCAACCTGCTCATTGGCTCCTCCCTCTTGCAAATGTGCTCACACTACCCATCAGTAGAGCCTGTCCACTGCTTCCATGACGGAAGCTGGAACCCCCATCTCCCTCAACTCACCATCTGCTGCTGTCTCCAGCATGTCGATGATGGTGATGTAGTCTGCTGGGTCGAGCGTTACGCGGGAAAGGTCGGCCTCTGCCGCCGCCCATTGCCCTTTCGGAACAAGCCTGTCCCGCGTCACGCCAAACTCACCAGAGCGAGAGGTGAGATCGAACATCCGAGGAAAGCGGGCGGCTGGCACCCAAGCCTCATCCTTTTCCAACTGGCCCATTGGTTCTCCGTGTTGCTGGAAGCGCCCCCGGCAGGACTCGAACCTGCGGCCATCGGCTTAGAAGGCCGATGCTCTGTCCAACTGAGCTACAGGGGCAAGGCCCGCAAAGCGGGCATGCCAACAAAATAACACAAAACAGTTATTCTTGCTGGCTCCAGCTACACGAAAAGCACCATCACAAGCGTTTTCTCAGTATTACGGTGCTGTTGGCAAACACAATCTCTTCAATATCGGTGTGCATGCCCTTTGGCATCTCTTCTCGCTTGTTGAGGAGGTAGCCCGCATCTCTCCTATTGCTTCTCCCAACACGAAAGCCACGGAAGTTCACATCATGTACCAAGTCCAGAAAAAACTCCACTGGCGTCTCACCGGGCTTGCTTGAAGCGTTGCCGTACTCGCTCCAGTAGCTACAGCACACATCCTCGATGACCATACAGCCACCGGGCTTCACAAACGGCCAGAGAACCTGAAAAGCCAGCTTCTGATGGTGGTTCTGGTGTGAACCATCATCGACAACCAAGTCGAACGGCCCGTGTTGATGGGCGACAAGCTCCAACGCCGCTGCTTCTCCTTGATCTGCCATGTGCAGCGTGATGCGTTCACCAAGGGGGGCACCAGTGTACGGCTTGATGTCAATGCCATGAACCTGAGCATGCGGGAAATAGTCTCGCCACATCTGCAAGCTGGCACCGCCATGCACTCCGATCTCGAGCACACTGGTGCAACAGTCTCGCATCTCGGCAAGATGCCGGTCATACGCAACCGTGTAGCCATGCACTCCTGATCGCTTGTCTGTCCCGTACTTGTGTGCGTATGAATCAAGCATCGCCTATCAGCCCGTCGATCTCCGCTTTCAACTCATCCAGATCCTTGATGCTCACAATGCCAAATCTGGTGAGAAAGCCAGCCTGTGCAGCCTTGGCAAGTCCAGAAAGGTTCAGTAGCCCCCTGCACTTTTTCAGTAGGAGCCGTGCGCGTTCGTCCATCTCTACCTCGAAAATAGTGCCCGCCCGCATGCGGGTTCCACAGTGAAGAAAGCGCGTTTCGCGCGAAAAAGGTTGTTGCACACGGGCGGGCGGAAAGTTTTAGCCTTCGGTGTCTCTACCAAGGATTCGAAGGCATGATTTGCATGTCACTTCTGCGCGATTGTATGTCATCCCCTCCTGCTTGCGCTTGACCGCGTCAGTACCGCTTGCACAGACAGGCCAACCGCGCAGGTATGATGTCACACGGCCACTCGAAGATACCAAATAGAGCGGGCCGCCGAAGTGCAGGCGTTTCACAGACCCTCTCCGGCTGCACGCTCTGCTTCCTCGGCTGGCGCGGAAACCTGCTCATGGAGCAGCATGTGGGAAACCACCAGAGAGCAGTGCTTGGTGTATCGGTTGTAGTTCCACGACGCGCCCACGCTTCCATCGAACCAATACCGAGTGTCCTCCCACGAGTTTAGAGAGGCGACTTTCGGTCGGCCGGGGCCCCACCCTGCGGTCAGCACATTGAAGAAGGTGGAGCAGTCTGAATAGGTGAAGCCGGTTCCGACAACACCGAAGAAAACGCCCTGGTCGTGCATGTATCCGACCTCGATTGAGGCAGAAGCGAAGGTCTGCATGCAGACGCGCCCCACCTGCGGCTCGGTCCCCGGCGTGCATGTCCCCGGTGTCTTCATTTCTGCGACTGCGACCCTGCCCCACGGCTGGCCACGGAAACCATCTTCGAGCTTACCTGCTTCTGCATCGCCACCAACAAGTGCGAGCGCCAAAAAGAACGACATTTATTCCTCCTTCATCTCAATAGGCCACGGCAGAAAGCTCGCTCTGGCAAAGCGCCGAGCATTTTTCTGAGCCGCGTCCACAGAAGTGCCAATGTTTTCTGCCACTACCTTCCAAGAAGCCCCTTCGCATCTGATCGAGTAGGCGGCACACCCAAGCGTGTTCAGCTTTTTGATCACCTCTCTGCTGTAGAGCGTCGGGTTTTCAGCAGCGAAGTCCAACGCTTCCACAGTCTTCTCTGGTGTCGATCTCACTGCAAAGTACAGGTTCATTCTGCCTCCATTCCAAACAAAGCCACGCTGGGTTCAAGGTAGCTATGCGGTGATAGGATTCTACCCCTTCTGCTGGGGCCTTTTTCTAAGCCCCCCGTGCGGCCCAAAGATGGACGAGCCCGTAGTGCCGCCTTCTGGGCCTGAATAAACTGCTCTTGGGTCAGGTTGCACCCTTTCCAACTGACTCCTTTCGAGGGTTTCCACCCTTGAAAGATGACCTCTCCGTCCTCGTATTCTTCCTCAAAGCGATTTCTCAGCTCTTCCGTCCTGCTGCAATCGACATCGAAGATGCAAAGGACATAGCTGTCTGCTTTAGGCTTCATGGGTATAGTGGCCAGAGGGAACCCATGATGGAGGATTTCTTCCTCTGCTAAGTGCGCCAGCATCTCCCACCGAGGGCCGAAGAAAAGAAACTTCCCATTGAGGTAGTGGTTGAAGCCGGCGGATAAAGATCTCCAGCCATTCTTGATTGACCAACTACAGCGAAGCGTGTTTTTCATTCGGCCACCTTTCGGCCACATTCGGCCACATTCGGCCACCGCCCGAGGGCCTCGGCGGCGGCGATGCACGCGCGTCCGAGAGTGGACCCGATTCCGATGTGGTGCGGTCCAGAGACGGACACCGCCCACCGGCCCCCGTTGGCCGCAGGACACACCACATCGACGGCCTGCACCCCCAGCAGCCGAACCATACATCCCTCGGTCGCGGGGTCGTCGGGGTCGGGCCACTTGTCGCCTCGTTTGTCTTCGTACCAACTGACGATAACCCGGCCATGTCCGGGAATGTGCATCCCCGGCATCCACCGCCAGCCCGGAATCGAGACAG
>Ga0208645_1000718_pt1 | contig 33113 bp, 30 predicted proteins | sample VirMetDEL_Sep_01_FD_184519 | JGI IMG/M metagenome (GOLD analysis project Ga0208645, IMG submission 184519) | Aqueous microbial communities from the Delaware River and Bay under freshwater to marine salinity gradient to study organic matter... | ecosystem: Environmental > Aquatic > Marine >... | reverse complement strand
AGCCCCAACACAAACAGCCCCAGGCAGCCACTGCGGCTCAGCCCAGCGTTTTCATCTTTTGCGCTCATGTCTCACTTCAACCTTCACAGTGGAACCCACTTCGAATCGGGCGCCAGGCGCCCTACGCTGCCGCGCCGCCCAGGCAGTGAAGCCCAGGCCACGCCAATCACGCATCAACCAGCGTCCACTGCTTGCTCAGGCGCTTGTCCGAAACCGCCATCTTGGTGCCCAGTTGCTGGGCGAACAGCGACACCCGGTACTCCTCCAGCATCCAGCGATACAGGGTGAGCTGCGGGTCACGCTTGCCTTCCTGGGCATGTTTGGCAGCACGTGCCTTGTACTGTTCCCAGTAGCCGGTCAGCTCGCCCGTCCACACACGGTCACGCTGCACCTGCGCAGCGACCCTGTCCAGGCGCTGCTCGATGGCCTTGAGGTAACGCGGGATCTCCTTGAGCCACTCGCCCGGCGTCTCGCGCACGAAGCCGGCATACACCAGGCCCGCGAGCTGCTGCTTGATATCGTTGAGCGCCATGGCCTGGGCCAGGTCGATCTTGCCCTTGAAGCGCTTCTGCAGGCCATGGTTGAGCTTGAGAATCTCCAGCACCTGGCGCGCGATACGCTCGGCATGCGCCGTCCAGTCGCCGCGCTTGCGCTCGGCCAGTTGCGCCAGGGCCGCACCGTCGCGCGGCAGCGTCGCCTCACCTTCGAGGATGCAGGCATCCAGGCTGGCCAGCAGAATGTCCTCGACCAGCGCCTCGACGCGGCCAATATCGCGATACAACAAGCCCAACTCGGTCAGCCCCGGTAGCTTGCCGCGCAGGAACTTGGCCTGCTCGGCCAGTTGTTGCAGCAGCAGGCGCTGCAACGCACGGCGATGCTGGAAGTCGGCCTCGGCCTGGGTCGGGAAGCGCCCTTCCTTGACCACTCCAGCCTCCTCCACCAACGCCGGATAAACCGTCATGGAAAGCCCGGCGATCTTCTGCTGGGCCTTCTCGGCCACCTCGGCGAAGGCCTTGGCCTCCACCGTTTTCGGTTTGTCGCTCTGCTGCGGGATGGCCAAGGCCGCCTGGCTGGCTTCAGCGAAACGTGCAGTCAGTTCGGCCAGGTCGCGGCCTTCACCGAGAAACTTGCCGCGCGCATCGACCACCTCGATATTCATCTTCAGGTGGCTTTCGATGCTTTCAGCCGCTTCCGCCCAAGCCTCGTCGGACACCCGCGCGCCCGTCATGCGCAGCAGCTCATGGCCGAGGGCCTGTGGCAACGAACCCTGACCAAACACCAGCTTGTCCAGCGCGGCGCCGACGAAGTCCGGCACCGGCACGAAGTTCTTGCGCAGCGCCTTGGGCAGGCCGCGCACCAGGGCGATGCACTTGGCTTCCAACAGGCCTGGCACCAACCACTCCAGACGCTCGGGCTGCAGTTGCGGCAACAGCGGCGCCGGCACGCGCAGGGTCACGCCGTCACGCGGGTGGTTGGGCTCGAAGTGATAGCTCAGCGGCAACTGCAGCTCGCCGATGCGCAAGGTGTCCGGGTACTGCGCGGCGGTGATTTCCTTGGCATCGCGGGCCAGGGCATCTTCCTCACGCATGATCAGAAGCTGCGCGTCGGTAGCGCTGCCCTTCTTGTACCAGCTCTCGAAACTGGCAGCCTGGTAGATGTCCTGCGGGATGCGCGCCTCGTAGTAGCCGAACAGGGTTTCCTCGTCGGCGAGGATGTCGCGGCGGCGCGACTTGGCCTCCAGCTCGTCGAGGCGTTCGAGCAACTGGCGGTTGGCAGTCAGGCAGCGCACGCGGCTGTTGATCTCGCCACGCACCAGGCCCTCGCGAATGAACATCTCGCGCGCCACCGGCGGGTCGATGGGGCCGTAATGCACCGGGCGACGACCGACGATGATCATGCCGTACAGGGTTACCTGCTCGTACGCCACCACCTGGCCACGCTTCTTCTCCCAGTGCGGTTCCAGATGGTTCTTCTTCACCAGATGCGCGGCCAGCGGCTCGATCCAGTCCGGCTCGATCTTCGCCACCATACGGGCGAACAGCTTGGTGGTTTCCACCAGCTCGGCGGCCATCACCCAATTGGGCTTCTTACGCCCGATCACGCTGGACGGGTGAATCCAGAAACGCCGCTGGCGCGCGCCGAGGTAGTCGCCCTCCTCGGTCTTCTGGCCGATCTGGCTAAGCAGGCCGGCAAGAATCGCCTTGTGCACGGCGGCGTAATTCTTCGCCCGCACCGCTGCCTCGCTGGCCTCGGCCTGCTGGCGGGCGATGGCGTTGACGCGAGTGTCCTTGGTCGGCTGCGGCGTGTTCGCTGTTTGCTCGCCCTGCGCCTCCGAGCGGTTCTGCCCGCCCTTGCCCATCAACTGCAGATCACGGGCGATCAGCACCAGTTGCCGGTGCGCATCGCGCCATTCGCGCAGGCGCATGTAGTTGAGGAAGTTCTTCTTGCACCAGGTGCGCAGCGGGTTGCTGCCCAGCTCCTGGCGTTTCTCCTCGAAGCCACGCCACAGGTTGATCAGCGCGGCGAAGTCCGAGTCCACATCCTTCCACTGCGCATGGGCCTGGTCGGCGGCCTGCTGGCGATCCATCGGTCGCTCGCGCGGGTCCTGCACCGACAGCGCAGCAGCGACGATAAGAATTTCCTCCAGGCTGCCCTGCTTGGCGCCTTCCAGCACCATGCGCCCCAGGCGCGGGTCGATGGGCAGGCGCGCCAACTGGCGGCCAAGGGGCGTGAGCTGGCTTTCGCGGTTGACCGCCGACAGCTCCTGCAACAGGTTGAAGCCGTCGCTGATGGCCTTGCCATCTGGCGGTTCGATAAAGGGGAAGTCCTCGATGCTGCCCAGACGCAGGTGCAGCATCTGCAGAATCACCGCCGCGAGGTTGGTGCGCAGAATCTCCGGGTCGGTAAATTCCGGGCGCCCGAGAAAATCCTCCTCGCTGTACAGACGAATGCAGATACCCGGCTCGACCCGCCCGCAACGGCCCTTGCGCTGGTTGGCGCTGGCCTGCGACACCGCCTCGATAGGCAGGCGCTGCACCTTGGCGCGGTAGCTGTAGCGACTGATGCGTGCGGTGCCGCTGTCGATCACGTAGCGGATGCCCGGCACGGTCAGCGAGGTTTCCGCGACGTTGGTGGCCAGCACGATCTTGCGTCCCGGCATGGGCGCGAAAATCTTCTGCTGCTCGGCGGGCGTCAGCCGTGCATACAGCGGCAGTACCTCGGTAAAACGCAGATTGGCCTTGCGCAGCACCTCGGCCGCCTCGCGAATCTCGCGCTCGCCAGGCAGGAACACCAGCACGTCGCCGGGGCGCTGACCGACGCTGCGCTCGTGCTCGGTGATCTCGTCCAGCGCGGCGAGAATGCCCTGATCGATGGACAGGTCATCGAGCAGACGCTCACCCTCCTCGTCCACCTCGGCCGCCAGCGGGCGATACCAGGTTTCCACTGGGTAGGTGCGACCGGACACCTCGATGATCGGCGCATCGTTGAAGTGTTTGCTGAACCGCTCCAGATCGATGGTTGCCGAGGTGATGATCAGCTTCAGATCCGGACGACGCGGCAGCAGGGTCTTCAGGTAGCCGAGCAGGAAGTCGATATTGAGGCTGCGCTCGTGCGCCTCGTCGACGATGATGGTGTCATACTTTTCCAGAAAGCGGTCGTGCTGGGTTTCGGCGAGCAGGATGCCGTCGGTCATCAGCTTGATCAGCGTGCCGTCCTTGCTCTGATCCTCGAAACGCACCTGATAGCCCACCAGCTCGCCCAGCGGCGTACCGATCTCTTCCGCCACGCGAGTGGCCACACTACGCGCCGCCAGACGGCGCGGCTGGGTGTGGCCAATCAGGCCATGCACGCCCCGGCCAATCTCCAGACAGATCTTCGGCAACTGGGTGGTCTTGCCCGAACCGGTCTCACCGGCAATCACCACCACCTGGCTCTTCTCCAGCGCGGCCTTGATCTCGTCGCGCTTGGCGGCAATAGGCAGCGCATCGTCATAGCGCATCACCGGAATGCTGCTACGCCGCGCCGCCACCTTGTCGCTGGACGCCTGAAACCGCTCCAGCCACTGCGCCAGCTTGGCCTCGTTGGGCTGCTTCTGCAGCTCATGCAACTGCCGGCGCAAGCGATGGCGCTCGGCGATCATGACGTGGTCGAGGTTGTTCTGCAGCGTGGCGAGGTCAGTCATCTGGATCGGGGCAATCAGGGCAAAGGCGGGATTGTCGCAGATTACGGTTCAAGACGTGCAGGCCAGCACGTAGGGTGAACCGGGACGCCGGCCGCTCGTAGCGCCAGCGAACAGTCCACCTGCCAGAACAAAAGGCGTACTGCATCGCGAGTAGGTCCTACAGCGCTGTTTGAGTGGAAGGCGAGGAAGATGCATCTTTCGACCAAGAGTTGCTCATTAGCATCAATACCGTGGCCTGTCCCCGATTGTTCTCGCCGTCCGTTCGGACTGGCATGAGGAAACCAGATCGCTGGCGAATCAGTTCTCGCACCACATCACGCGCCCAGAGCGCAAAGCCAAGCTTGAGTTGGTCAGGCATCCTATCGGTCATCAGCGTGCGAATCAGCACTTCTTGGGTGGGGCTCAAACTGCGGCGATTACTCTGGCGCACACCACGCCGACCGCCAGTAATGGCAGCCTTTTAACCCTGGATATCTGTAACCTGACCGTACTGGGGTGAACACCAACCGCCGCACCAATAGCCTTGTGGGTGTATCACTATTCACGCATGCGAAATGCTGTAGCGCATTTTTCACGCTGTTCTTGGCGGCTGAGTTTGCGGCCATCTGTTTTCTGATGGAGACTGATTGTCTACTATACCTATTTATTTGCCAGGCTAATGGCTCAGCATAAAAGAAAAATGGCAATGAGCCATGCCCGACTCATATACTTATACCGTTGATAGATGAGCAAATCCGAAACGGGTTCAAGGAGGAAATTTGAAGCTTTTAGAATTTGAAGCGATAGGTGTTCACGGCTATTTAGACTTCCATATAATCTTTAGAGCCGACGTTAATTTTATTGCTGGACTGAATGGATCCGGTAAAACGACGGCATTAAACATGATCGCAGCATTAGTCACGCCATCAATAGATGTCTTGTCTAAAATTCAATTTAAAAAAACCTCCTTAACAATATTAAAGGATGACGGAAAAATAATAACCATAAGCGCTGCTCAGGCAGATGACACGCTGGTTATGCATCTAGATGGGCCTAGCCCCAAAGATAAAGGCCTACTAGAGGTTAATATTCCTGAAGCGCGATATCTAGAGCGCAATATTGCGAACAAGTATCGCAAGAACCACCTATTCAATGTCATATGTGAACTCCCTTCACCAATGTACCTAAGCCTAGATCGGCGATTTATAAAAGAAGTTAACCCTCTCGATAGCGGCGCTATGACTCTAGGGATGGTTTTTCAAGATAAAACCACAAAAGAAACTAGTAGCATTGACCCGGGCATGAAAGAGGCGCTTGACTTAATCTTCAAGAAGAGTGCGGAGATTAAAGACAGACAAACCATCGAGGATAGAAAACTCAGGAATAAGATTATTCTTGACTCTTTTCATATCGGAGACTCAGATAATGGAGGGATGCATTTCCCCGACAGAAACAGCTTGGCGCAGCTCAAGTCCAAGCAACGCACAATTAAAAGCGCGCTAAAGAATTTAGATTTTAAAGATGACGAACTTGAGCAGATGTATGACAAGTTTTTTGATAATTTAAACAATCTATTGAACAACGTTCTTGATGTACTGAATAGAAATTTCAACGATTTCGAAAGCACCAAAAAGTCAGCCGCAGCCAAAAGTAGAGGCATTGAATCCATACCAACAAAAAAAGGCAAGATATCCAATCAAATATCTTTGGAGTCATCTCAGGTTCTTGGCACCTGGTTTGCCAATAGTTACCAGATCGCTCGCATTGATAGATTGATTAAATTGATTCGCGAATATGAAAGTGCACGAGACAATATTTACCAGCCTTTGATGAAATTCGTTGAGCTGGTCAATTCCTTCTTGAAGCAGACAAATAAAGTGATTTCAGTCAATAATCGGGGTGAAGTTAAGATAACTATCTCAGAAGTAGAGCGTGATCTGACGATTCTCTCTTCTGGCGAGCGACAGATCCTGATTATGCTTGCACACTTATCGTTAAACACGTACCTGCCAAAAAGTGGCGTATTCATTGTCGATGAACCAGAGCTTTCTCTACATATTGCTTGGCAGGATAAATTTCTTGAGGCCGTACAAGCTGCTGGCCCAGAGCTACAAATTATCTTGGCGACGCATTCTCCAGCCATTATCGGGGGAAGGCGTGAATATTACATCCCTTTGAATGGGGGGATATAAAATGGAAAGCCAAGACATTCCGTCATGGTCAATGCGCGCGACCGAGAGCATAGGCTTGTTGTATAAGGAATTACAGCCTATAGAGATCTATGTTGAGGACAGTAACTCAGAAGCCTTCTATTTAGAGCTAATTAATCGAGTGATTGGTGAGCAAGGGAAGATCCTGAAGGTTATCCCTCTGCATGGTAGAAGCCATGTTATAAATTTCTGTGATTCCTATAATAGCAAAAGCCCTGCATTATTCTTGATTGACGGTGATCTCGACTTACTCTACGGAAAAAGAGAACGGGACAAAGTTAACCTCTATCAACTGAATGCTTATTGCATTGAAAATTATCTATTTTGCTTAATGGCCGCTACCGAGCTAGTCGTTGAGGCCTCAGGCGTGGTAAAGAGAGAGGATGCTATTACGCCCAAGGAGTGGGGCGATTTCATAAATCCCATTGAGCAAGAACTAAAAAGACTATTCATCGTATTCGCTGCTGCACGTTGCGTGTATCCGGAGTTGAAAACTGTCAGTCACGGCATCTCATCAATCATGACTCAGCGTACTCGCAAGGCTGGGCCCACTCTTGACACTGAGAAGATTAACACCCTTGCACAATCTGTAGCAGGTAGCTGCATTGCAAAAGTAGGCGACGAGGTCTGGAACGACGCATTAGGAAGAGTTGAAGAGTATTCACGAAATCTGGCGTCAATAGACGTTGTGTCAGGCAAAGATTTTTTGTTGCCACTTTTAGATCACTTTATGAGGTCTAAAGGTTGCGGAAATGTATCATCTCAAAGCCTGCTGTTTAAGCTGGCGAAATACTGCTCATTAGATCGATTAGAGGGACTAAGTCGTGCGCTGAGCATTGTGATGGCTGGCGGGCAATTTGTCTCGAGATAGTTATTTAGCAAAAAAAAGGGGGCAGATTTATTTATCTGCCCCCGCTCGCTTCTGGCCGAAAGCATTCGCTCGCATAGCTCTCCTAACCCCGATACATTTTTGTGTTCTTTTATTTTCAGAACGTAGCCTAATAGCACTAACGAACAACCCCAAAAAACAGCTCTTAGTAGCTGCATTTCAAGCCTACTCCCCCTTTTTATGCCTGTGAGGTTTCAGGTCAGGATGTTCCTTTTGCTTTTCAGGCGTAACCCTCTGCCTTTTGTCCGGGGTACCGTCTTCGTTTTTTCTTTTAGGGCCAGGCTTGATACTCATAGTCGATTCCTTTTACTGCATTGGTTGTTAAACCATTTTTATTTAGCCCAACTCCTTACACCTGTCAAAAAAGCAAAAGTTAGGTAGAGACCGCGATAGCAAAGCCTCTAGGCATCAACGCCTTTTTTTGCGACCCACAGCCCTGTCCCATAACGTGCAATTCGGAACCTTGCCCTCTCCCCTCACCCCGCGCTACAGTCCGCCCCGTCACGGTCAATCCCGTGACCGGGTGTAGGAACCCGTTTTGTCCGGGCGCGGTAGCGCCATAGTCGAGAGCAGGCGCTTTTTTTGTGCCTGCTGTTTTCTCGTGCATTTATGGCGGGCCGTGTGAGGCAGGCTTCGGCCTGGCCGGTTCCCTCGGACGCCGGTTTCCTACCCTTGCACGGTCCGCCACCCACGCCCGTAGGAAGGCTGGATGGCGGCTCCTTAAATCGTCCGAGGAGCATAAGGAAAATGCACTATCCCCCTTTTACCCAAGGGCTCCGCCCTGGGCTGCTGGCTGTCGTGCCGACTTCCGTTTTGGAGGTGTTGCATGACCAAGTCTGAATCCGTCGTTATCCCCTTCCCTACGCCACGTAACCCGTTGCATAGCCATGTGGCCGACGACTGCCCGCTACAGGCAGCGGCCGAGTACCGCGCGGCGTTGCTGACCAAGCTGTTGCGGCGAATGCCGGAGCCGGAGTTGGCGAGCACTACCCATGCGCTGCTGAGCGAGTTGATCGTGCTCTACCGCCGAGCCATCGTCCAGGCAGCCTGGAGGGCCGAGCATGATTGAGTTGCAACGCTATCTCACCCACCTGCCTGGCCATGACGGGCAACCGTCTGCCGAGTTCGGCTGGAATGCAGATTGCCAGGCGAGCTTCGGTCATGGCGTGCAGACTGCGCAAGCCTGGCTGGACGACGCCAACAGCGGCTGGATCTGGGCCAATCTGTTGCTGGAACGCCAGCTGTACCCACCAGGTGCGCAGCGCCATGCCTTCGAGCTGGGCTTTCTCAGCCGCATCCACCAACGCTTGTGCTCGCCGCTAGGCGGCGGGCATCAGGCATTGCGCACGGAACTGCGGCTGTAACGACTCAGCACGTAGTGGGGACCGGGACGCCGGCCGCTCGTAGCGCCAGCGAACAGACCACCAGCCAGAACAAAAGGCGTACTGCTTCGCGAGTACGCCCTACAACGCTGCGTCTGAGTGGCCGGCGCCCTGGCACGCTTTACGTTCGTTTCTAACGCAAGGGCACATAGATATTCGTTTGCCATTGATCCTTGGGCGTCTCGGGGTAAACGCTCAGGTATTCAAAGAACAACGGCTGGTCGCGCAGCTCCTCGCCGCTGCTCGGCAGCCAATCGCGGTAGATTGGATAAATCGTCTCGCCGATATGGTCCGGGGAGCCTGTATGCCGAACCACGGCATAACGCCCGCCGGGTATGGTCAGTTCACGAATATTGAATTCGTTCGCTGTCACGGCCTGGCGAATCTCGCCACAGATAGCGAAGCGAAACTCGTGCGCAGGCGTGGTATCGGGGTTGCCGTATGGCATGCCGAAGGAGCGGCTCGAGGCTACCGGCGATTGGCCGCTTTGCATGCGCCATTGGATGAAGGCGTTGACGCTCTGATCGACCAGTTCGGGTGGGCCGCAATGCTCCAATGCAGCGACTCGGACGGGGGAGAAATCGACGATCTGTACGTGCATGGTGACAGTCCTTGAAAAGTGCGGGATGGCGAATACCGTATTCCACACCTGCCAATTGGGTGCCTTTCTGAATTCGCTGGGAGGCATGCCAAACGCTCGCCTGAATGCCCGGCTGAACGCCTCAGGGCTTTCAAACCCAGCATGGAGTGCAGCATCCAATACCGAGATTTCCGCTCGGGCCACCAGCCCATGGGCAGCGCGCCGCAGTCGCATCAGTTGCACATAGCGTGAAACGGGTACGCCAACGAACGCGCCGAATTGCCGATGGAAGTGAAATGGCGAAAAGCTCGCCACCTGACTCAACGCCTTGACCGACAGATCACCATCGAGGTTGGCATCGATATAAGCGAGCACAGCATCGAAACGCTGGGTGTAAGCAGAAGAAGGTGATCGAGCAGACACGATGCAGAAATTCCAGGAATACGGTAAGCGCTAGCCTAGGCAATGGCGCCATGCCTAGGCCTAGCCGTACTTGCTCAGTTGGGCCTGTTGATCGCTCCTGAGCGCGATACAGGAGCACGGTAGCATCTGCTAGCCCGGCGACTTGTCTTTTGATCGTTCCCCCTAGGCCGATGACTGAGCAATGGACGCTGAACAGAAGATCAGCCGCCCCACACGGCATCAAAAGCCACAACGGCCACGCCGCAAAGTGGACCATTAATTAAGCCTTTAATTGGATCAATACCTTGATCCTCTTAGTTGTCTTAATTGGGCAGACCTTACTGATCACCATCCACAAAGGGCACTGCTCTATGACTCGTCTTGACTGGTTTGAAGCTTCACCCGGTGCTGCTAAAGCACTGGGAGGGCTGCACCATTTCGTCACCACCGGAACGCACCTGCCGCCTCAACTCGTACATCTCGTGTTCTTGCGGGCATCGCAAATCAATGGATGCGCGCACTGCATCGATATCCATTCGCGAGATCTGATCAAGGGAGGTATGTCAGTGGAAAAGCTCGTTCTGGTGCCGGTCTGGCATGAGGCCGCGCATCTGTTTTCCGACCAGGAACGTTCCGCCTTGGCCTGGACGGAAGAGGTGACCCTGGTCAGCGAAACGCATGTTTCTGAAGAGGCTTATGCCGCAGCATCGTCCGCATTCACTCCGAAAGACCTGGTCGACCTCACGGCCGCTATCGCAGCCATGAACGCGTTCAACCGCATGGGTGTCAGCTTTCGCTTGAGCCCTGCTGCGAAGGCATAAGCCGCAAGACGCGTGAGAACCTGGCAAACGGTTCTTGGCAAAACCGCCCCCACGCCAGGCACTCAACTCGATTCGCCCTTGCCGGCCAAGTGCCCCCGCGCCAGAGCGGTGAAGGCCTTGAGTGCGGCAGACGGATTGCGGCGGTTTGGGTAGTACAGACACAGCCTTTCCAGAGGCGGTGTCCAGCCTTCCAGTACCCGCTCGAACTGCCCGGCCTCGATTTCAGCCCTCACGTCCTGCTCCATGAAGAAGCCAAGCCCTACCCCCGCCTGCACCGCCGCCTTGACCACGCCGGGCTCGTCGAGCGTGAGCGGCCCGGCGACATCGAGCCTCGTCACCTCGCCTGCCCGCTCGAATTGCCAGGGATAGATCGCACCGTTGGGCAGGCGGATGCGAATACAGGCATGGCGCAGCAGATCCGCCGGGGTGCGCGGTCGCCCGTGCTGCTCGAAGTATCCCGGCGTACCGACCACGGCGTAACGTTGCGGCGCACCGAGGGGGATCACGATCATGTCGCTGGGCACCCGGTTCGCCGAGCGCACCCCGAGGTCGAACCCACCCGCGACGATGTCCACCAGACGCCCTTCGGTCACCATGTCGATGTGTACGTGCGGATAACGCTGCAGAAACTCCAGCACCAGCGGCATCAGGGTTGCGCGGGCGGCACTGGCAAACGCATTGATGCGCAGTGTCCCCGCCGGCCCGGCATTATGCGCACGCACCGCTTCAAGCGCCGCACGAACGTCCTGCAACGCCGGGCCGACCTGCTCCAGGTACAGCGTCCCCGCCTCGGTCAGCGACACACTGCGCGTGGTGCGATTGAACAGGCGGGTTTCCAGGCTGGCCTCCAGCTTGGCGATGGTGTTGCTCAAGGCGGTGGTGGACACATCGAGATCGATGGCGGCCTGGCGGAACGAGGCCCGGCGCGCCACGGCCAGCACCGCTTCCAACTCGTTGAGGCCCAGGCGCGGATCAGCCATTGGATTATCCTCATAATCGGGACAGGTCATTAACTCTGTCCCAGTTGAGCAAACTATCCATCGAGCAGCAAGATCACTCCCGTAGCGCCCCACCCATTACGAGAGGACAACAGGCCATGAACCTGCATCTGCCCGAAGCCGTAAACACCTACTTCGCCATCAGCAATAGCGACGACCCGGCACGCCTTGCCACATGCTTCCACGCGGACGCGACGGTGATCGACGAGAAACGCGCGCACCAGGGCATCGACGCCATCGTGGCCTGGCAGCGGCAGGCTCGGCAGGTCTTCAGCTACCGCGTCGAGCCCGTGGTGGCCTCACAACGAGACGATGCATTGACCGTCACCGCACGCGTAGCGGGCGACTTCCCCGGCAGCCCGGTGCTGCTCAAACACCTGTTCGCACTCATGGATGGCCAGATCCGCTCGCTGGAGATCGCACCGTGATGAAACTCGACCTGAACGACAAGCACGTGCTGGTCACCGGTGGTACCAAGGGCGTCGGCCGTGCGGTAGTGAACCGCTTCATCGCGGAAGGCGCCAAGGTGCTGACTTCGGCGCGCCAAGTGAGCCAGGATCTGCCGGATGAACTGTTCGTCCAGGCCGATCTGTCGACGCGTGAAGGCTGCGACGCCCTGGTCGAGGGAGCACGCAAGCGCCTGGGCAAGGTGGACATCATCATTCATGTGCTGGGCGGCTCATCGGCCCCGGCAGGCGGCTTCGCGGTACTGGACGACGACCAGTGGCAGTGCGAATTCGATCTCAACCTGTTACCGGCCGTGCGCCTGGATCGCGCCCTGCTCCCGGCGATGCTGGAACGCCAGGCGGGCGTCATCATCCACGTGACCTCGATCCAGAGCCGACTGCCCCTGGCGCAAGCCACCACCGCCTACGCCGCAGCCAAGGCAGCGCTCGCCACGTACAGCAAGAGCCTGTCGAAAGAAGTCTCGCCCCAGGGTGTCCGGGTGGTGCGGGTATCGCCGGGCTGGGTCGAAACCGAAGCATCGGTCGCCCTGGCCGAACGGCTCGCGCAGGAGGCTGGCACTGACTATGAAGGCGGCAAGCGACTCATCATGCAAGCCCTGGGTGGCATCCCCCTCGGTCGCCCATCCAGGCCGGACGAAGTGGCGGATCTCATCGCCTTCCTCGCCTCCCCCCGTGCCGCGTCCATTACTGGCACTGAGTTCATCATCGATGGAGGAACGGTGCCGACGGTTTAGCGGGAACCTGGCGGGAATGCCCGCCAACAAGTAACCCGGACATCCGCAGCAACGGTGGATGAGAAGAGCGTCATCCGCCCTACGCTGAAGCGCGATGTAGGGTGGACAACGCGAAGCTTGCACCCTGCTGCACGGTATCGATGCCTCCGCAGGCAAAGAGCAGACATGAATAGGCAAGCTCTCTATATTGAATAGCCGCAGATGCATACCCCCTGCATGATCGAGAGCATGCCTCATGGATAGCGAAACGACCCCGTCTGATTGGGTCATACGAAGCACTCTACCCAGTGGAGTGGAGCGTATCGAGGCGTGGTTCGGTGGCCATGGCTACGAGCCGCATCGTCATGACACCTATTCAATTGGACGGACGCTCGCAGGTGTGCAGAGCTTCAACTACAAGGGCTCACTGCGTCACGGCATCCCTGGCAACACGCTCGTACTACACCCAGATGAGTTACATGACGGTATGGCCGGCACGGATGCAGGTTTCCGTTACCGCATGGCATATGTCGACCCGGCTTTGATCCAGAACGTGCTGGGCGGCAAGCCCCTGCCTTTCATAGCAGGCGGCCTCTCGAGCGATCCGCGTCTGTACCGCACCAGTGAAGCATTCGTACAAGCGCTGGATCATCCGCTGGAAAGGCTGGAAGAGCAGGACGCGCTCTATGACCTGGCGATGGCCTTGCATGCTGTCGCAGGTAAGCCGCGCGGCCGCAAGCATCTGGATTACCGTGCAGCCGAGCGTGCCCGCGAATTCATCATGGCGCACCTGCACTCCAGCATTACTCTGGAAATGCTCGAACAGGTAAGCGGGCGCGAACGCTGGAGCCTGTCACGAGACTTCCGCGTGCTCTACGGCACCAGCCCCTATCGTTTTGTCACGCTACGTCGCCTGGACTGCTTTCGGCGGCTTGCCTTGGACGGCTTCTCGTTAGTGGACGCCGCCCTGGCTGCCGGTTTTCACGACCAAAGCCACATGACCCGGCACTTCACCCGCTGCTATGGCGTGCCGCCATGGCGCTGGTTGGAACGCCTGCGCTCCACACATTAACGTGCAGGATCGTACAAGAATGGCGTTTTTCGCCTCGATAGGCTGATGACTCCCAATCAAGAGGATCCGTCATGCCTGACTCCCATCATCAACAAGCTCCCCTCGCCATCGACCTGAAATACAAGGCCTCGCTGATCGACCAGCAGTGGAGTCCTAGAGTCGTTGCCGAGATGAACGACTACCAGTTCAAGGTTGTACGAATTGAAGGTGAATTCATCTGGCATTCGCACCCGGAAACTGACGAGGCATTTCTGGTGCTCGAGGGTGTCTTGCGCATCGACTTACCGGAGGGATGCGTCTATGTGAATCCTGGGGAGCTCTACGTCGTTCCACGGGGCGTGGAACACCGCACGGCAGCGCAAGGCGAAGCAAAGCTCATGATGATCGAGCCGCGCGGCATTGTGAACACAGGCCACGAGGGTGGCGACCTGACGGCGGCGAACGATATATGGATCTGAGGCGATGGCAGGGCTGATAGCGCCTCGCAACGGTGAAACCGAGACGTAGGGTGGACAACGCGAAGCTTGTCCACCTTTGCGTACAGCACCGTCGATACTCGAAACAACTCAGCGCCAGCGAGTAGTCCAGCAACCGGGCAGAACATGATCGTTCGGGAACGCTGCCCGCGGCGCTCCAGCATCCGCAACTGGCAATTGCGTGGTACCGCCATGCTCACACCAGATTACTTTTGCAGGAATTCAACATGGCCTAAAGAGGGCGATTCATTTGCCCGCTTTGGCCATCTGCGGCCTTTAAACAAGGGTAGGAACCGCCAATAGCAGGCATGCCCAAATTACTATCGACAGCTCGATCATGAAGGTACCGAGGGCACCTGCCGACTGGCACCAGGCGATTGGCCATTGATGCGTTTGAAAGCCCGACTGAAGGCTGCTTGTGATGTGTAACCCAGGCGCTGCGCCACCGTTTCGATAGACAGTTTTTCGCTGCTTAACCACTGGCTGGCTAGCCGCATCCGCAGCTCGGTGGCATAGCGCAGCGGTGGCACGCCAATGGTGGCTTGAAAGCGCTGCGCGAAAACCGAGCGTGATACATGGGACTGCGCAGCCAGCTCTGCCACCGTCCATTCGCGCCCAGGGTGGCGGTGCAGTGCCAAGATGGCGCGCGCCAGCCGTGGGTCACGCAAGGCTGCCACCAGGCCGCTGGCGTTTTCACAGCCGCATTCAATCCAGCCGCGCACAATCATTGCCGCTGCGACCTCTGCGAGCCGTGCCATGATGCCTGCATAGCCAATGCGCCCAGCGCAAATCTCACCTTTGATGGAGTCGAGAATCGGCAGCAGGCCTGGATAGCGTTGCCCCCCGGTATCCGCGGCCATGACGCTGGGCATCAGTTTGCCCAGCCCATGCATGCCACCCAGGTCGAACTCCATGCAACCGTAGAAGAGCACTGCGCTTGGTGTGCTATGCGTGCTAGGACAGGTGTCGACACCACTCACCGACTCACCCAAGGGAGCGGCCTGATGTTGGTCGATAGGTTGAGCAACGACTTGCGGATCGGACAGCAGCTCATGCGCCACGCCCTGGGGCAGAAGCACTGTACTGCCTGCCGATAATTCATATTGCTTACCGTCACGGGTACGCAATACGGCTGTGCCAACAGCCAGGAAATGGAAGTACGCATGCCCCGGCATTTCATCGAAAGCAAAACCAAAGGCGGGGCCAGTTTGAACGCGGCGGTATTGAACGCCGCGCAGGCGCATTCCTGTTAGCAATTCGCTGATGAGGTCGGACGATAAAGCAAAATGCGCTGGCTCAGTCATTTCAGGTGTTTCGATCATAACTTCAAGACTTGGCATCATAGATCATCCTGCAGTGCGTCCCTAGGCTTTCGACTCGAATCGATTTCCAAGGATTTCCTGCAATGAGCAATGATGTTTCTAGCGCAGCCCTGAGTGGCGCTACCGGGCTGGAGCCGGCAACTCCGGCGTGGATGGCGGTGTTTTCACTGGCGATGGGCGTATTCGGCCTGCTGACGGCTGAGTACCTTCCCGCCAGCCTGCTGACTCCCATGGCCACGGATCTCGGTGTTTCCGAGGCGCTGGCGGGTCAAGCGGTGACTGTGACAGCGGTGGTCGCTTTGTTTGCAGGCTTGCTTGTGCCAGGGCTGACACGCGGGCTTGATCGACGCGCAGTGCTGCTGGGGTTTTCAGTGCTGATGATTGCCTCCAACCTGCTGGTGGGCTTGTCCTCCAGTCTGGAATTCATGCTGTTGATGCGCATTCTGCTTGGCATAGCCCTGGGAGGCTTCTGGAGTATGGCGGCAGCCGTGGCCATGCGATTGGTGCCAGCAACCTCGGTTCCCCGGGCACTCTCCATCATCTTCAGTGGGATTGCGGTGGGAACGGTCGTCTCCGTCCCATTGGGCAGTTACCTGGGTGGGCTTTATGGCTGGCGCAGCGCTTTTTTCGTGGCTGCCGCTGTTGGCGCGCTGATCCTGATGTTCCAGTGGTTCACCCTGCCCACCATGGCACCGCGAAAAATGCTGCGCACAGCATCGGTGCTGCAATTGCTGCGGCGCCCGGGCATTGCTATCGGAATGCTGGGGTGCGTGCTTGCCCATACCGGGCAATTTGCGCTTTTTACCTATATTCGCCCTGCCCTTGAAAGTGTTGCGCCTATAGACGTCGACAGGCTGTCCTTGATGTTGCTGGGCTTTGGTGTCGCCAATTTTGTGGGAACCCTGCTCGCTGGCTGGCTGATCGAGCGCAGTTTGCGCGTGACCTTGGCGCTGATGCCGGCGTTGGTCGGGCTGGCAGCATTCGGCATGATCGCGCTCCCCATCGAGTTGCCCGGCTTGATGCTGCTGGTCGCGTTCTGGGGGTTGGCCTTTGGTGGCGTGCCGGTGGCCTGGTCGAATTGGGTAGCACGTGCGGTTCCGGATCAAGCGGAAACCGCAGGAGGAATGGTCGTGGCTTCTGTTCAGTCTTCTATCGCAACAGGTGCAGCGCTGGGTGGGCTGGTGTTCGGCACCAGCGGCGTGGCGGGCGTCTTCATTACCGCAGGCGCCGTGATGCTACTGGCCGCGCTGGTAATCGCCATATGGGTGCGCGTCGAATTGCCCAAACACGGCGCAGCAGGGACGGCAATTCACCTTTGAAGCTCAGATAACCCCTCGACCAGGCAGTATCGCTACGCTCACGCCAGGCTTGCCCACAGCATCTTGCAGGCATTCAACATTGCGGCCTGCCCTGATTGCTGCCAAGAACTGGCCATCGTTCACGGCAACTGAGATATTCCGCCGCTCGCCTGACGCCATGACAGGCACCACATAGAAAGGGAGTTTCCCATGTATCAGCCCACCGCCTGGCACGTCACCCACTGGTGTGACGATGCCTACTGCCTGGGGGCATACAGCACCCTGCTGCCTGGCGGCCGGCCGCAGCATCGACATGTGCTGGGCGAGTGCCTGGATGGGCGACTCGTCATCGCTGGCGAAGCCTGCAATCCCAAGGCGCCCGCCATGACCCACGGCGCCTGGGACGACGGCATTCGCGCGGCCCGCCTCGCCGTACAAACCGGAGCCCGACGAGTGATTGTGATAGGTGCGGGCTGTGCTGGCTTGGGGGCTGCCCGTCACCTGCGCGCCAATGGCGTCGACTGTGTGGTGATCGAGGCGCGTGAGCGCATTGGCGGGCGCACCCATAGCCTGCAACTGGGCGAAGTGACCGTGGACGTCGGCGCGGCCTGGCTGCAGCAGTTCGCGGACAACGCCTTGGCTCGCGAAGCGGTGCACCTCGGGTTAACCATGGTGGCGACCGATTTCAGTCAACCGCTGTCTGCCGCCAGCGATGGCCCGGTTCAGGGTATCAATGAAGCCTGGCAGGCGCTGCGCCAGGGCGTCGACCGCAGCCTGCCCCTCGCCACCGGCATCGAGCGCTATCTGGCGGGTTTGGAGCCGGTCCAGGCTCGGGCAACGCGTTATGCGATCGACGGCAACCTGATTATCGAGGCCTGCCTGCCGCTTACCCAGCTTTCGGTGGAATCCCTCGACGAGGAAGGCGTCGGTAACGAAGATCGCTTTCTACCCGGCGGCTACCGCCAGATCATCGAGCATTTGGCCAGCGGGCTCGACATCCGCTTGGGCCAGCCCGTCAGCCAGATCGACTGGCGTGACGGCGAGCTGCGCATCAACGACGAGCGTGGCGACTTCTGCATCTGCACCGTGCCGCTCGGCGTACTCAAGACCCTGCGCTTTCTCCCCGAACTGCCGCCGGCCCAACGCGATGCGCTGGCCCACCTGGGCATGGGTAAGCTGGAAAAGGTCGTACTGCAGTTCGACCAGCGCTGGTGGCCACGCTCGCCGACCGGCTATCTGCGTTGGTACGACACGCCTGCGAGCTGGATTGAATGGCTGGATCTGACCGACACAGTCGGTAAGCCAACCATCGCCGGGTTGATCGCGGCGGATGCGCTGGAGCGTGAATTCGCCGGCCGTAGCGACAAGGAGATCGCCTTGGCCGCTCGAGACGCCTTGCAGGCCTGGGCCAAGGCCATCGATGCCGCGCAGTGAGGCAGGCATCGAAAGCAAATACTGGCCGTGCGTAGCGCACCGGGTGGATCGGATCGCCCCCGTACGCCCTACGCACTTGGCCGTCAGTAAGCCTTGCTCCTACTACACCACCGCGGCAGCCACCGCCCTGGAACGCCAGGCAAACCCCAGCACCATCAGCAACCCCACCCCCGCCATCGCTGCACCGGCCAGGGAAATCGCCGGGTAGCCCAGGCCGGCGTTGATCACCGCCCCGCCCAGCGCCGCACCAATGGCATTACCGAGGTTGAAGGCACCGATATTCACCGCCGAAGCCAGGTTGGGCGCGGCCTTGGCCGCTTCCATCACACGCATCTGCAGCGGCGGCACGATGGCGAAGCTGGCGATGCCCCAGATCAGGATGGCCACGGCGGCCGGCAGCGGCCAGCGCATCAGTACGGTAAAGGCCAACAAGACCAGAATCAGCGCACTCAGCGAGACGATCAGGGTGCGATCGACGGAGCGATCCGCCGCCTTGCCGCCCCACATGTTGCCCAGGGTCAGGCCCACGCCATACAACACCAGCATCGCGGTGATGAAGGCAGTCGAGGCATGCGTCTCGCTACTGAGGATTGGTGCGATGTAGGTGAACACGGTGAACATCGCACTCGAACCGACCACGGTCAGCGCCAGCGCTGCCAGCACCGGGCCACGGCCCAGCACGCGGATTTCCGCCAGCACGCCGTCGCTCTTCGGTAGCGGCACGTTGGGTAGCGCGAACCACAGCGCGAGCATGGCCAGTACGCCAAGGCCGGTAATGCCCGCAAAGGCCGTGCGCCAGCCCAATACTTCACCGAACCAGGCCGCCAGCGGCATACCGCCGATGGTCGCCAGGGTCAGACCCATGAACATCGCCGCCACCGCCCCGGCGCGCTTGTCCGGTGCGACCACGCTGGCAGCGACGATGGAGCCCACGCCGAAGAAGGCGCCGTGGTTCAGCGAGGTGACCACGCGGGCGATCAGCAAGCTGGTGTAGTCGGTGGCCAGTGCGGACATCAGGTTGCCCAGGGTGAAGATGGCCATCAGGCCGATCAGCAGATAGCGCCGGGGAATCCGGCCGGTGGTCAGGGTCATCAGTGGCGCGCCGAGCAACACGCCTAGCGCGTAAGCGCTGACCAGCAGGCCGGCAGCCGGAATGGAAACGCCGAGATCACTGGCGATACCCGGCAACATGCCCATGGGGGCGAACTCGGTAACACCGATGCCGAAGGCGCCGATGGCGAGTGCAACGAGTGGTGGATTGATACGCATGAAATGTCTCCTCATCTATGCCGCGAATGCTAGGATCCAAACCTCGACGGCGGTAGATGGCATTTCTGGCAAACACCTTTGCTTACGGAGCACAAATGGACATAGGCGGCCGATCAGGTGAGATGGTGGTGTTCGCCAGCGTGGCGGAAGAAGGCAGCCTGTCGGCCGCCGCCCGTGCACTGGGGCTGACGCCCTCGGCGGTCAGCAGGATCATCGCGCGCACCGAGCAACGCCTTGGCGCCCGCCTGCTGCTGCGCACCACCCGCGCGATCACCTTTACCGCCGAGGGCGAGGCGTACCTGCGCGGCGCCCGGCGCATCCTCGCCGACATGGCGGAAGTCGAAGAAGCCATCACCGACCAGGGCGTGCCTCGGGGCCGCTTGCGTGTCAGTGCCGCGCTCGGCCATGGGCGGATGACCATCGTGCCGCTGGTGGCGGAATTCAGCGCGCGCTACCCGAACATCACTGTCGACCTCAGCCTGGGCGACGAGGTGGTCGACATCCTCGGCGGCCAGGCTGACGTCGCCGTGCGTTTCGGCCATCTGCCAGACAGCCCGTTGACCGCCCGCAAGATCGGCGACACCGGCCAGGTGGTGGTGGCCTCCCCCGATTACCTAGAGCGCCACGGCACACCGCAGCAGCCGCAGGACCTGCTACAACACAACTGCCTGCGCTTCAACTTCCGCCGCGCCGAACCCAACTGGCCTTTCGTGCATGACGGCCAGGCGTTCTCCCTCAAGGTCTGCGGCAATATCGAATGCAGCAGCGGCGAGGCGCTGGCGCAATTCGCCCGTGTCGGCGCCGGCATCGCGCGCATCGGCGAATTCACCGTGGCCGAGGACATCCAGCGAGGCGATCTGGTGCCACTGCTGCAAGCCTTCAACCCCGGCGACTGCGAGCCGATCCATGCAGTGTTCGTCGGCGGCTCGGCGATGCCGGCACGGGTGCGGGTGTTCGTGGATTTTCTGCTGGAGCATCACCGGATGTGAGCAGCGGCGGGGTCAACACTGATCCCAGATTTCGATGCCTAGCTCAGCATCGCGCGGACATGCGTTGATCCGCTCTTGGAGAACTTCAGGCGTGAAGTAAAGCGCCGGGGACATTCTCCGGTTCGCTGGCAGCATCGACAGTATGTCGCTGGCCGCGCCCCTATAAAGGCTGGGAAAGTTGTCCGAGCGGGTCTGCGTGAGCTTCCCGGCTTCGGCCAGTTCATCGACCCACCGCGGCCACCCAGCCTCCCAGAGCGCCAGGGTGTTTTCCCCTCGAACCGACTCAACGTCGGGGTGCATATAGATCCGTATCTGATAGCTCATTCAGCGCTCTCCCTCGCACTCCGCCAACCCCGCCAACAGCTTGCCATTCAATTCATGCAACGTGCGCTGCTCCTCGGCGGTCAATCCTGATAGCACGCGCTGCAGGTTGGCCACGTGGGCAGCGAGCATGCCGTCTATCAATTCGAATCCGGCCGGGGTCAGCGCCACCAGCACGCCGCGGCGGTCGCTGGGGTGTTTGCGCCGTTCGATCAAGCCGGCCTTTTCCAGACGGTCGATGCGGCTGGTCATGCCGCCCGAGGAGATCATCGCGCTCTCGTACAAGGCGGTGGGCATCAGCGCATGGGGGTCGCCCGAGCGACGCAGGGTGGCGAGCAGGTCGAACTCGCCGGCCTGCAGGCCATGTTCGGCGAAGAACGGCAGCAGGTGGTCGCGGCTGATCACCTGTGAAAGTTCGCCCAGGCGCCCGATCACGGCCATGGCGGAACCATCCAGATCAGGCCGCTGTTGCCGCCATTGTTCGGCAGCCAGTTGTGCACGGTCTTGCATGTCGCCCTCGATTTATCTTGCCATCAAGATACTTTTCAAAAAGAATGTCGCCATCGTAACGTATTCACGCCAAGGAGGCATCCGCATGCCAGGCTCCAATTCCCGCCCACTTCTGGCCCTCTCGCTGCTGCTGGTGATCGGCACGCTCATGGGGCTGACCAGCAATCTGGTCAAGCTGGCCGGCAACGTCGGCTGGCAGCCAATGGCCTACCTGCTGTGGAGCCTGTTCGGCAGTGGCCTGATGCTGTTGCTGTTCGCCTGGTGGCGTGGCGAGCGGCCCGGCATGGGCCTGCCACAGCAGCGCTACTACCTCGCCTCCGGCTTGCTCAGCATCGCGGTGCCGAACGCCCTGCTGTTCAGCTCCATCGGTCATGTCGGCGCCGGTTTCGCCTCGATGTGCCTGGCCTTTCCGCCCTTGTTCACCTACCTGCTGGCGCTGGCACTGCGCATGGAGGGGCTCAGCCGCATCCGCCTGCTGGGCATCTGCATCGGCCTGTCCGGCAGCCTGCTGCTGGCCCTGGGCAAACTGCACGGAGGCGACAGCCCGACCCTCTGGGTGCTGGCTGCGTTGAGCGTGCCGGTGTTCCTGGCACTGGGCAATATCTACCGCGCGCGCTACTGGCCGAGCGGTGCCACACCGCTGTCGCTGGCACCCGGCATGTTGCTCGGTGGCGCCGTGCTGCTGGTCGCCACAGCCGCGCTCGGTGTCGACTTCACCCCGCGTCTGGACAGCACACTGGCGGTCGCCCTGCTGGTGGCGCAGATGCTGCTGTTCGCGGCGGTCTATGCGCTGTTCTTCATCCTGCAGAGTCTGGCCGGCACGGTGTTTCTCAGCCAGATCGGCTCGGTGGCGGCCATCACCGGCGCCGCCATGGCCATCGGCCTGTTCGGTGAACAGGGCAGCCTGAGCATGCTGCTGGCCGCGCTGTGCATCGTCGGCGGCGTGCTGCTGGTGGCTTGGCGCGGTGCCAAGGAGGCGCAGTCATGAAGCGCCAGGGCCTGCTGCTGATCGCCATCATCCTGCTTGGCCTGAACCTGCGCCCGGCGCTGGCGGCCATCGGCCCGTTGCTCGACCGCATCCAGCTCGATAGCGGCCTGGATCATGTCGGCGCCAGCCTGCTGACCAGCCTGCCGGTGGTGATCATGGGACTGGGCGCGCTGGCCGCCGGCCCGCTGCGACGGCGCCTTGGCGACAGCGGTGGAATTTTTCTCGGCGCCGTGTTGATCGCCCTGGCCTGCCTGTTGCGCGGGTTGTTGCCAAGCGCCACTCCGTTGATCGCCAGCGCCTTGCTGGCCGGCGCCGGTATCGCCTTCGTGCAGGCGCTGCTGCCAGGCCTGATCAAGTCGCGATTCGCCGCAGACAGCGGTCGCCTGATCGGTTTCTACAGTTGCGCGATCATGGCCGGCGCCGCTTTCGGCGCGGCAGTCACACCCTGGCTGGCGCAATCGCTCGGGTGGTCCTGGGCGCTGGCGAGCTGGGCATTGCCGGCCGTGCTCGCTGCCGCGATATGGCGGCGAGCGGCGCCAGCCAGGGCGGCAACCATCGCCATGGCCACCCCGCCCTTGGCGCCGTGGCGCTGGCCCAGGGCCTGGCTGTTGATGAGCTTCTTCGGTATTGGCACGGCCGGCTACACACTGGTGCTGGCCTGGCTACCGCCCTACTACACGGCCCTGGGCTGGAGCGCCCAGAGCAGCGGCTTGCTGCTGGCCGCACTGACGCTGTGCGAGGTAGCAGCCGGCCTGCTGCTCTCCAGCCTGCTGCCTCGCTTCCCTGATCGACGCCCACTGCTGGCGCTGGTGCTGCTATCGCTTTTTGCCGGTTTGCTGGTCCTGCAGTTGGCACCGCAGACGCTGGTGGTGCTCGTCGCCCTGCTGCTTGGTATCGGCATCGGCGGCCTGTTTCCGCTGTCGCTGGTGGTGGCGCAGGATCACCTGGAAGATCCCCAGCAGACCGGCGATCTGCTGGCGTTCGTCCAGGGTGGCGGTTACCTCATCGCCGCATGCGCGCCCTTGCTGGCGGGCGTGTTGCGCCGCTACAGCACGGACCTCAGCCTGAGCTGGCAGTTGATGGCGCTGGCAAGCGTGCTGCTGATGGTCATGGCCGCGCGCTTCAGCCCTGGCCATGAACACCGCACTCGTGGCATGGCACCGGACTGAAGCGCCCGAAACTCAGACGCGGAACTGGCCGACCAGGCCCTGCAGGCGCCCGCCCAGGCCGTCGAGATCGCGAGCGGCCTGCGCGCCCTGCGTGGCGTCACTGGCGACTTCGTCCACGGCGACGGCGATCTGGTGCACGCTGCGGTTGATCTCTTCGGCCACTGCCGTCTGCTCCTCGGCGGCACTGGCGATCTGCGCGTTCATCGAGTTGATGGTGCCGATCAGTACCGCGATGCTGTCCAGCGCCTCGCCCGCGTGGCTGGCCTGTTCGCGGGTGCTGTCGCCCATCTGGCTGGCGCGCTGCATCGCCGCCACCGCCTCGCCCGTCGCATTCTGCAGGCGGTCGATCATGCTCTGGATCTCGCCCGTGCTCTGCTGGGTACGACTGGCCAGGGCACGCACCTCATCGGCGACCACGGCAAAACCGCGCCCTGCCTCGCCCGCCCGCGCGGCCTCGATGGCGGCGTTGAGGGCCAGCAGATTGGTCTGGTCGGCAATCGCACGAATCACCTCCAGCACGCTGACAATGCCCTGTACGTCGCGGCGCAGACTGTCCAGCGATTCACTGCTGCTACGCACCTCACCAACCAGATCGTGAATGTGCGCGATGCTGCCATCGACCACCCGCTTGGCATCCTGCCCCTGCTGATCGGTCTCGCGTGCAGCCTCGGCGGCGCGCTGGGCGCTCTGCGCCACTTCATGAGCGGCGGCAGACATTTCGTTGATGGCGGTGGCGACCTGGTCAGTCTCGTGGCGTTGCCCGGCCATGGCCTGTTCCGAGCGCTGGGCCTGGCTGGATACGCCGCCGACCAGACCGAAGAGCTGGTCGGTGGTCACCGACACCTGCTGCACCAGTGCATGAATCTTGGCGACGAAGGCGTTGAAGGAGGTCGCCAGCTCGCCCAGTTCGTCCTGACTGGTGACCGGCAGGCGCTGGGTCAGATCACCCTCTCCGGCGGCCATGTCATCGAGCTTGCTCTTGATCAACTGCACCGGCTTGGTGATCGATGCCGCCAGCGGCAGGGACAACAGGGCCAGCACCAGCAGCAGGCCAATCGCGGAGCCGGCCATGACCATCAGCAGGCGGTCGACGCTGTGCTGGAACTGCGCACGCGCAGCCTGTACGTCACGCTCCACCCCGTCGAGATTGACCGAGGTACCGAAGACCATCTTCCACTTGGGCAGGTACTGCGAGTAGCCAACCTTGGGCACCAGCACCTTGCCATCGCCCAGCACGAAGCTGTAGTCGACGTAATGGCTGCTATCCATGCCTGCTCGCACCAGCTCACGAATGGCATAGACACCATTGGGGTCGCGGAAGCTGCTGAAGTCCTCGCCGATACGATCGTTGGTATTGCCCTGCAGGACTCGACGAATGTTGCTGTCATAACCCCAGAAATAGCCATCCGCACCGTAGGCCAGGCGCTTGAGCACCGCTACGGCCTGAGCCCGCGCGTCCATGTCGCCGTCGCCTGAGGCCTGGTAGATCGGGGCAATCGCGTTGGCCGCCAGCTCCACGTATTGCTTGATCTCCGCCTTGCGGTCCGCCACCAGCTTGGCGCGGGTCTGCTCCTCCTGGTGATCGGCGAGATTACCGAGAACGACGAATGCGATGGTGCTGAGCAACAGGGTCAACAGGCAGATAGGCCCCAAAGCCAGCAACAGCACTTTGGAGCGCAGACGCAGAGAGAAGATCATTGGCAGTACACCTTTACCGGCGTTTTGATGTTATTGAGCGAGCATATTGCCAAGATGGTGACGCCAAAAGAACAGAGGCAAGCAAAAACTGGTATGACCAGTTTCATTTATCAGAGAAATGAATACCCACCATCTACTCACATGACAACTGTTCATGATCAATGGCGGTAACTAGGCGATTTTTGAAGTCATGAAAGGCCGGCACCCGGGCGGGCGGACAACAAAAAACCCGCCGTGGCGGGTTCTTCGTATCAGCGAGCTCGAATCACTTCTTGCCCAGCTTCTTCAGCTCTTCGTCGCGCAGTTCGCGGCGCAGGATCTTGCCGACGTTGGTGGTCGGCAGCACGTCGCGGAACTCGACGGCCTTGGGCACCTTGTAGCCGGTGAGGTTGGCGCGCATGTGCTCCATCACCTGCTCCTTGGTCAGGCTTTCGCCCGGTTTGACCACGATGAAGACCTTGATCGCCTCGCCGGATTTCTCGTCCGGCACACCGATGGCGGCGCACTGCAGCACGCCCGGCAAGGTCGCCAGCACGTCTTCCAGTTCGTTCGGGTAGACGTTGAAGCCGGATACCAGAATCATGTCCTTCTTGCGGTCGACGATACGCAGGTAGCCGTCTTCCTGGATCAGGCCGATGTCACCAGTCTTCAGCCAGCCGTCAGCATCGAGGATTTCATCGGTGGCTTCCTGGCGCTGCCAGTAGCCCTTCATCACCTGCGGCCCCTTCACGCATAGCTCGCCGATCTCGCCAATGGCCAGTTGCTGGCCGTCGTCGTTGATGACGCGGCACAGGGTCGAGGGCACCGGAATGCCGATGGTGCCGAGCTGGATGGCGCTGAACGGGTTGACCGTGGCCACCGGGCTGGTCTCGGTCATGCCGAAGCCTTCGCAGATGGCGCAGCCGGTGACGTCCTTCCAGCGCTCGGCGGTGGCCAGTTGCAGGGCCATACCGCCGGAGACGGTGAGCTTCAGGCTGGAGAAGTCCAGCTTGCGGAAGTCCTCGTTGTTGCACAGGGCGACGAACAGGGTGTTGAGACCGACGAAACCGGTGAAGCGGTACTTGGCCAGGTCCTTGACCACCGAAGGCAAGTCACGCGGGTTGGTCAGCAGGATGTTGTGCCCGCCAATCAGCATCATCGCCATGCAGTGAAAGGTGAAGGCATAGATGTGATACAGCGGCAGCGGTGCGATCAGCACCTCGCATCCTTCATCGAGGTTGGCGCCCATCAGCTCCCGGACCTGCAGCATGTTGGCCACCAGGTTGCGATGGGTGAGCATGGCGCCCTTGGCCACGCCGGTAGTACCGCCGGTGTACTGCAGCACGGCGACATCGCCATTGCTCGGATTGGCCTCGGTGAAACTCTGGCCACGGCCCTTGGCCAGGGCATCGTTGAGCTTCACCGCCTGCGGCAGGTGATAGGCCGGCACCATTTTCTTCACGTGCTTGATCACGAAGTTGACCAGCAGGCGCTTGAAGGTCGGCAGCATGTCGCCGACTTCGGTGACGATCACCGTCTTCACGCCGGTCTTGGGAATCACCTGCTCGGCCAGATGAGCCATGTTGGCCAGGCAGATCAGCGCCCTGGCGCCGGAATCGTTGAACTGGTGCTCCATTTCCCGCGCGGTGTACAGCGGGTTGGTGTTGACCACCACCAGGCCGGCGCGCATGGCACCGAAGACCACGATGGGGTATTGCAACACGTTGGGCAGTTGCACGGCGATGCGGTCGCCGGGCTTGAGATCGGTGTGCTTTTGCAGGTAGGCGGCGAAGTCCCCGGAGAGCTTGTACATCTCGCCGTAGGTGAGCGTCTTGCCCAGGTTGCTGAAAGCAGGCTTGTCGGCGAAGCGTTGGCAGGACTCTTTCAGTACCGCGAGGATGTTCGGGTACTGATCGGGATTGATTTCGGCAGCAACCCCAACGGGATACTTGTCCTTCCAGAAGTTTTCGGTCATGGAAGCCCACTCCTAAGCAACAGCTGATCTTCACCGCGCGTTGGCGGTTGTTTGTTGTGTGTATAGCTCGCTTTCCCGCTGGCCCAGGGCCTGGAAGCGCGCCGAGAGTAGCAGCTTTGCCAGATGCTCACCAGCACCAAACATGGCCCACAGAGTCGCAAAAATGACTACAAAAAGCATAAAAGTCACGACCCTGATTTTCTTTCGCGACGAATCGAAAAGCCTCTAGCTCGCACATTACAACCCGGGGAGCCTAGCGCGAATCGATGACGGCTGCAGTGCTGGAATGCCCGAAACAGGCAGAGGTGGTTACGAAATCACAACAATTGGACTGCGCGATAGCAGCTGAGGCGGGAAAGCCCCTCCCCCGGCAATGGGGAGGGGTTTTGGGTCAGGCGATGTCGCGCAGCTCGCGACGCAGGATCTTGCCGACCGGCGTCATCGGCAGTGACTCCTTGAACACGATGTGCTTGGGCACCTTGTAGCCGGTGAAGTTTTCCTTGCAGTAAGCCTTGAGCTCTTCCACGGTCACGCCGCCGTCGCGCGGCACCACGAACAGCTTGACCACTTCCCCGGACTTCTCGTCCGGCACGCCGATGGCCGCGCAACTGGCCACCTTGGGATGGGCCATGACCACGTCCTCGATCTCGTTGGGATACACGTTGAAACCGGAGACGATGATCATGTCCTTCTTGCGGTCGACGATACGCACGTAACCGTCCGGGTCGATCACGGCGATGTCACCGGTCTTGAACCAACCGTCGGCGTCGAGCACTTCGGCGGTCGCTTCCTCGCGCTGCCAGTAGCCTTTCATTACCTGCGGCCCTTTGATGCACAGCTCGCCGCGCTCGCCGGTCGGCAGCTCGTTGCCGTCGTCATCGATCACCTTGAAGGCCGTGCCCGGCACGGGTATGCCGACAGTGCCCAGGCGCGCCTTGTCGCCGTAGGGGTTGGTACTGGCCACCGGCGAGGTCTCGGTCAGGCCATAGCCTTCCACCACGGTGCAGCCGGTCATCTGCTGCCAGCGCTCGGCGGTGGCCTTGACCAATGCGGTACCGCCGGAGTTGGTGACCTTGAGGTGGGAGAAGTCCAGGTTCTTGAACTCGGGGTGGTCCATCAGCGCGACGAACAGGGTGTTCAGGCCCAGCAGTGCGGTGAACTGCCACTTGCCCAGCTCCTTGACGAAACCGGGGATGTCGCGCGGATTGGTGATCAGCACGTTGTGGTTGCCGTTGACCATCATGCACATGCAGTTCGCGGTGAAGGCATAGATGTGGTACAGCGGCAGCGGCGCGATCATGATCTCCTGGCTCGGTTTCATCAGCGGCGTGCCATCCGGGCCGAGCTGCGACAGGCAGGCATCGACCTGCAGCATGTTGGCCACCAGGTTGCCGTGGGTGAGCATGGCGCCCTTGGCCACACCGGTGGTGCCGCCGGTGTACTGCAGCACGGCGATGTCATCATGGCTGGCCTTGACGGGTGCCAGCGCCTGGCCCTGGCCCTGCTTGAGTACCTGCTTGAAGGCAAGGGCCTGAGGCAGATGGTAGTCGGGCACCATCTTCTTGACCTTCTTCACCACGGTATTGACCAGCCAGCCCTTGAGGCTCGGCAACAGGTCGCCCATCTTGGCTTCGATCAGGTAGTCGATCTCGGTATCCGGCAGCACTTCCTGCACCAGCTTGCCGAACATGTTCAGGTACACCAGCGCACGCACGCCGGCATCCTTGAACTGGTGGCGCATCTCCCGGGCGGTGTACAGCGGGTTGGTGTTGACCACGATCAGCCCGGCACGCATGGCACCGAATACCGCGACCGGATACTGCAGCACGTTGGGCATCTGTACCGCGATACGGTCGCCCGGTTTCAGGTCGGTGTGCTTCTGCAGGTAGGCGGCGAAAGCCGCGGAGAGGCGGTCCAGTTCGGCATAGGTCAGCGTGACGCCGAGATTGCTGAAGGCCGGGCGATCGGCAAAACGCTTGCACGAGCGCTCGAATACTTCGATCACCGACTTGTAGCTGGACAAGTCAATATCGTTGGGCACGCCAGGGGCGCGTTTGTCGTTCCAGAAATCAGGTTGCATTGTTCTTGTCCTCTTCCCCTGAAGTGATCTGACTGCCCGGAAAGTAGCAGCTTAGAGCCGAGCCGCAAATAGCTCGAAGGCGTCATTGATGGGCTGAATTTCGCATTAAATGCAGTGATTCGTAACCGATCTTTACCACTTCGGGGAAACCGGGGGTGCTATGCCTGCTGGCGACCAAGGTGCACAATGTTGCAATCTCCGGCACAAGGATTCGCCATGCGCCACGACACCTTCGTTCTCAATGCCAGCGACGGCCTGCCGCTGCACGTCAACCACTGGTACGGCGAAGCGCCGCCACGGGCCATGGTCATGCTCTCCCACGGCATGGCCGAGCACAGCCTGCGCTACGCACGCCTGGGCGAAGCTCTGGTAGCTGCGGGTTTCGCACTCTACGCACTGGACCAGCGCGGCCATGGGCTCACCGCCGAACGTGGCACCCTGGGGCACTACGCTGACGAAGATGGCTGGAACAAAGTGGTGGGCGATCTATCGACCCTCAACCATCACATTCGCCAGCAACACCCGCAAACGCCGATCTTCCTGCTCGGCCACAGCATGGGCAGCTACATCGGCATGGCCTATCTGCTGGGTCACAGCTGCAGCCTGCAGGGCGCCGTGCTCTCCGGCTCCAACTACCAGCCGGTGGCGCTGTACAAGGCCGCCAGGCTGATTGCCGGATTCGAGCGCTGGCGCCTGGGACCGAAGGGTCGCAGCAAGGTCATCGACTACCTCTCCTTCGGCTCGTTCAACAAGGCCTTCAAGCCCAACCGCACGGCCTTCGACTGGCTCAGCCGCGACCCGGCGGAAGTGGACAAGTACGTGACCGATCCCCTGTGCGGCTTCGTCTGCACCACACAGTTGTGGTGCGACCTGTTCGAAGGCCTGCAGCAGATCACGCCGGTGGAGAACCTGGCGCAGATCGATGCCGACCTGCCGCTGCTGGTGATCGGCGGCGAGAGTGATCCCATCAGTCAAGGCAAACGCCTGAAGCATCTGGCTGGCACTCTGCGTGAGGCCGGCGTAAACGACGTGCAACTGAAGCTTTATCCCGAGGCCCGCCACGAGCTGCTCAACGAGAGCAATCGCGACGAGGTCACCGCCCAACTGATCGAGTGGTTGCAGCAGGCACTGCGCCACAGTCGACACCCCATCAAGGAGCCCTCATGAGTCAGGTCACCAATATCCCTTACGACGCTCTCAGCGTCGGCCAGCAAGCGGCCTTCGAGAAGACCGTTGAAGAGCGCGATGTACAGCTGTTCGCCGCCGTATCCGGCGACAACAACCCGGTGCATCTGGACGCGGCCTTCGCTGCCGAGACCATGTTCAAGGAGCGCATCGCCCACGGCATGTTCACCGGCGCGCTGATCAGCGCCGCCATCGCCTGCCGCCTGCCTGGCCCGGGCACCATCTACCTCGGCCAACAGCTCAAGTTCACCCGCCCGGTGAAGCTCGGCGACACCCTGACCGTGAAGCTGGAAGTGCTGGAAAAGCTGCCGAAGAACCGCGTGCGCATCGCCACCCGCGTGTTCAACCAGGACGGCAAGCAAGTGGTCGACGGCGAAGCCGAAGTACTCGCCCCGAGCGCCGAGCAGACCGTGACCATGCCGCCGATGCCGCAAGTCACCGTCAACTGATGCGCTGCAAGCTGGTGCGCGACCGCAGCGTCGCGCACCACTTTTGTTCTACACTCACAAACCTTGAGCGACCTGGCGCTACATAAGTGCGTTTCTTTGTGCACTTCGCACAAACCTCTTTGACCACCTTGCCAAGCCAGCCGCTGCGCTGATTTCTGGCACGCCCCCTGCTATCGCCAAGGCTTCACCCCCTTCTCGGAGCCAGGTCCATGAGCAACGCCACCCCCGATAGCGATTACCCCCTGAGCGAGGTGCCCAACGGCGCGCGCAAGGGGCTGTTCTCCACCGCCATCCTGCTGTTCGGTTTCACTTTCTTCACTGCCACCATGTTCGCGGGTGGCAAGATCGGCATGGCCTTCGACTTCACCACCCTGCTCTGGGCAGCGGTGATCGGTAACCTGCTGCTCGGCCTGTACGCCGCGGTACTGGGTTTCATCGCCTGCCGCAGCGGCCTGAACTCTGTGCTGATGGGGCGCTTCTGCTTCGGCGAAGTGGGCAGCAAGCTGTCCGACATGCTGCTCGGCTTCACCCAGATCGGCTGGTACGCCTGGGGCACGGCGACCATCGCCATCGTGCTGGTGAAGATCCTTGGCCTGCCCGAAGGCCTGACCATCCCGCTGATGGTGCTGTTCGGCTTCGGTTTCTGCCTGACCGCCTTCGTCGGCTACAAGGGCCTGGACCTGCTCTCGCGCGTCGCTGTACCGGCCATGCTGGTGCTGTTGGTGGCCTCACTGTGGATCGCCACCCGTGATGTCGGCGGCCTGGCCGGCCTGCTGGCGGTCGAACCCAATGAGAGCATGAGCCTGAGCGTGGCCATCACCCTGGTGTTCGGCACCTTCGTCAGTGGCGCCACCCAGGCCACCAACTGGACCCGTTTCGCCAAGAGCGGCCGCATCGGGGTGCTGGCCAGCCTGTTCGGCTTCTTTATCGGCAACGGCCTGATGATCATTGCCGGCGCCTACGGCGCCATCGTCTACCAGCAACCGGACGTGGTCGAAGTGCTGGTGCTGCAGGGGCTGTCCATGGCTGCCGTGGTCATGCTTTTTCTCAACCTGTGGACCACTCAGGACAACACCATCTACAACTTCGCCGCGGCCGGCTGCAACCTGCTGCGCACCGGCAAGCGCAAGACCGTGACCCTGGTCGGCGCCGCCATCGGCACGCTGCTGGCCATTGGCGGCATGTACGAGATGCTGATTCCCTTCCTGATCCTGCTCGGCTCGATCATCCCGCCGATTGGCGGCGTGATCATGGCCGACTTCTTCTACGGCCACCGTGCACGCTACCCGAAACTGGCCGATGTGCGCCTGCCAGCGTTCAACTGGGTCGGCCTGGGTGCCTACCTGATTGGTGCGCTGAGCGCCTACTTCTCGCCCTGGGTCGCGCCGCTGGTGGGCATCGCCGTGGCGGCTGTGGCCTACGTCGTGCTGTTCGAGGCGAACAAGGCGCTGGCCGGCCGCCAGCAGGTCGCTGGCGCGTGAGCCTGACCGTCGCCGATGTACTCGCCCTGCCCGATCTGGCCAGCATGCACCTGCGTGCCGGCCAGGCCGGGCGCGACAATGCCGTGCGCTGGCCCTACGTGGCCGAGAACGAAGGCATTGCCGACTGGGTGATGGGCGGCGAGCTGATCTTCGTCACGGGCATCAACCATCCACGCGACGAGGCCAACCTGCTGCGCCTGGTGCGCGAGGGTCACGAGCGCGTGGTCGCCGGCATGGTCATCCTTACCGGCGCCGAGTTCATCCAGGCCATCCCGCCCAGCGTCATCGACGAGGCCGAGCGCCTTGGGCTGCCACTGATCGAGCAACCCTATGCGCTGAAGATGGTGGTGGTTACCCAGGCCATCGGCACCGCGCTGGTCCATGCCCAGCAGCTCGGCCGCTCGCGCCAGCATGTGCTGGAACAAGTGCTCGACGGCGACTACCAATCACTCGATGTGCTGTTGCAGCGCGGCGACAGCCTCGGCCTGGCGCTGCACCTGCCGCGCCAGGTGGCGCTGTTGCGCCTGGACGGCAGCGAGCAACTATTCGGCGACCTGCCCGGCGAAGACGCCGAGCGCCAGCTGCAGAGCCGCCAGCAACTGCTGCAACGGCGCCTGGAGCAGAGCCTCGGCGAGCTTGGTGACGCGCTGCCGCTAGTCAGCCAGGGCCGCCACTGGATCGCCCTGCTGCCCTGCCCCGATGCCCACACTGAAGCGCGCAACCGCCAGGCCATGACCGCACTGCTCGACGAGCTACGCCCACAGCTTGGCCCGCTGCGGCTGTTTCTCGGTCTG
>Ga0208645_1000717_pt1 | contig 33216 bp, 38 predicted proteins | sample VirMetDEL_Sep_01_FD_184519 | JGI IMG/M metagenome (GOLD analysis project Ga0208645, IMG submission 184519) | Aqueous microbial communities from the Delaware River and Bay under freshwater to marine salinity gradient to study organic matter... | ecosystem: Environmental > Aquatic > Marine >... | reverse complement strand
AACTGTGATATTATTAGGAGTTGTAATTGTTATTGTGGTATCATTATCAACTGTGAAATCGGTATCTTTCACCAAAGTTGTGGTTGGATATGTGCCAGAATCAGTGAAAATAAGTTTGACATTACTTACTTCTGAATTACCTGTTCCACTAAATCCTCTACCAGTTAAAGTAAAAGTAGACCCAGCAGAACCATCATAGTTTGTTGGTGAAACAGAAGTAACTTTTGTTCCTCTTGTTTCAATTGAATATTCTCTTGTTGCTGTTTTTGTTTCAGAACCAGATGTTGCAGTTGCTTCCACTGTGAAAGTTGAAACATCAGAACCAGCCGCAGGAGCAGTCACAGAACCACTAAGTGCTCCAGTACTAGAATTCAAAGAAATTCCAGCTGGAAGAGACCCAGCAATGACTGTATAATTTCCTACTGAATCATCAGTATCTAAACTTACCGCATCCAATTGATAACTGTTTGTTGAAAGACTAGAAGAATTTCCACCAGCAATAGCGGTAATTGACCCATTATCATAATAAATGTATCCCAGACTTCCACTAGCAACTGTAAAGGTAGGAGTTGGCAACCATTCAAGAGAATTTGATAGTTCACCTGATAGACTATCACCAACATTAGTAACAATCACATCAAAAGGATCTAGTGTATTAGAAGATGTGATTGCAGCAGTCATTCCAGTTGGAATTTCAACTGTCATGCTGGTGTGACTTGCCACACTTACATTTGCGCCAGTATATGTTGATTCATCAGTACCTTTAAATGTAACAGATGCATCTGATTTAAAGTTTCTTCCTGTGATGGTAATTGTGTTACCATCATTCTGAAAAAATGGTCTATTGGATTCCGCTGCATTTGCAATTGAAGTTACGATAGGATTAGTTGGAGCCAGTATTTCTGCATTATAATCATTTGATGTTTCTGTTGCAACCCAACCATATGTAGAACCAGAATATGTAACCTGAGTACCCGACCTTTGTGTATTAATTTCTAAATCATAAGGTTGACCATTAATTTTATTTGTGCCTGCATTGAAAATAATAGAATTTGTATCAGCAGTTCCATTAACGTCAACAACCGAAACAACACTTCCAGTATCAGGAGAACTGGGTAAAGTTATTGTAATTATAGAATTTGTTGTATCAACATAATACCCTGCATTATTATCAGCAGTAAAATCACTTGTTTGTACTGCATTTGTCCAGTTTGTACCACCTGCACCTGGAGCAAGTTTATCAGCAGATATTTCTCCTGTTGTTCCAATAAGTTCTGCGACAATTTTTGAAAACGTAGTTGCCATTATTATTCCTTAAACTGGTAAGTATCTTACCATTATATTTGATCCTGCCAATGTTGTAAAATTGAATTGAAGAGTAGTTCCTGTTACATAGTAATCATTTGTTGGTGTACTATCTCCAGGAACCAGACAAACACCATTATAGAATACCAAGATGGAATCAGAAGTATGACCAGCAGCAATTGTGTAATTTGAATTGCCACCAGTAAATGTTGATGTGGTATATGAGAGTGAAAGTTTTGAGGCAGTAATACTTCCATCTTGTACAGTATCAATTACATTGTTTGATTCTGCAAGCTGAATGGCAGTAATCTTTGCAGCATTGGTAGGAATTGAACCTGCATTGAAGATTAGACTTTCACCAGATACCGTGTAATTATTTGATGAACCATAAATCTGATAAACACCATCAACAAACACAATCATATTTGCGCCATTTGCAACTGAAGGTGTTCTTGTCAGTGTATATGTTCCAGTGGAACCGTCACCTGTGAATGAATCAATATGTGGTGAAGAGAGAGCCTGAGTTGGAACAAGCAGTTGTCGTCCAAGATAGATAATCCAGATTCTACCATTCAGGTCAGGAGGTTCTGAAAAATTGATGGTACTGCTTCCATTTGAAAAGGAAACAGCATAAGAATATTCTGGTTCTTGAATAATACCATCAATAGAGACCAACAATTGAGTTGGAGTTGTGACAGTATAATCTAGATTGAATACTGTTGTGGAACCATCACCAGCAAATACTTGCCTTTGAAATATTCCGTATGCCGGAGATGCGCCAATGTAACTACTTTCCATTTACAGTTGTTCCATAATAGATTGTGTTCTTTTTATATTTATTGATCTTTTTGTAGTTGTTTTGATGTATATTCAAAATTTTCAGCAACTACCCATGTCAAACCATTCTTAGAATATATTCCTGTGTATTCTGTTTTTGGAAATGTGAATATTGTATCTACGATTTCTGGGTTCAATGCAAGAACAGTTCCCTTGTGTTCTTCTGATGCATTGGTGAAATATTTTAGCCTTCCTTTTGGATAAGAAGACAAATCTAAAGGTTCAACTCTAGCAGAAACGGTGGTTGTGGAGGATGAGATTCCACCAGAGAGAACCTTGAGATTTGGTTTATCACTCACTCGGTATCAAATCCCAAGTTTGATTTTCTTCATTCCAGTTGTATCTTTCTCCATCAGTTGGATATGGTACTGGAGAATCCCAGAGGCATGTTTCTTCATTTAGAGTCCAAGACGGATAAGGTTGTGGTGGAATGAAGGCATCTCTTGATTCATCATAAGTGTAGCCGATACCAGCATAATTTTTACGCATTCTTGCTGAATCGCCTTGAATTACTGATTGGTCTTCAGCAGGAGAGTTGGTTGATGAATCATAATAAACTCCACCTCTCATGTTATAGCTAGTTTTAATCCATTGATTTGAATCAGGTAAACTATCAATAAAATCTTGTTCTGCTACAATTACATTTACTACTATATTGTTTTCTACTTTTGCAAAATGTGCCATATTTACCTTTAAATTGGATAACGAATGATTACGATTCCTGAGCCTCCAGCAGCACCACCACCAGTACCACCGCCACCACCACCGCCAGTGTTCATAGTTCCATCAGTCTGTCCTGTGCTACCTCCACCTTGTCCACCTCCACCTTGTCCACCAGCAGCATTTCCTGATGTCGCAGCGCCACCTCCGCCGCCTGCTCTATAAGTTGGTGTTCCAGTAATATTAGATTCTACTCCAACTCCTCCTGTGCCTCCGCCATTTGCATCACCAATATCACCAACACCACCAGCACCTCCACCACCGCCGCCTGGTAAATTTGCCATTCGTTGGCCACGACCGCCAGCAAATCCTTGCCCAGAAGTTCCAGCTCCGCCAGTCGTACCGTCAATACCACTACCACCTCCCGATCCACCACTGTTTCCTAAATCAGAACCTGTAGGTGTATCAGAACCACCACCGCCACCACCGATAGATGTAATTGAACCAAAAACAGAATTATCTCCGTTAGTTCCAGTTGCAACAGATGTTGTTGATGCTCCTGGGCCACCACCACCAACAATAACATTATACGAGCCAGCAGTCAGTGTTACCTTAGATTCTGATCCCGTTCCTCCACCAGAAGATTCTCCTGTCACTGAAGAACGATAACCACCAGCACCACCACCACCAGCCCAATCACATCCACCGCCACCACCACCAGCAACAACAAGATATTCAACTTCTCCGGAACCTTCTGTGACTTCAAAAGTTCCACTGGATGTAAATGTATGAATTCTATATCCACCAGATTCTGTTATAGTGCCGCCAGTTGCAGTAATAAATCCTGGCCATATTCTATCTTTTATTGCACCATAAACTTCATTCAAACTCCACATTCCGGATGCTGCATTCAGAGTTGGAACATTTTCAACTCCAATTATTCCACCGTTTTGTCTCTTGCTTACCATTCTTTTATCCTTACTGTGTTACTAAATCCCAAGTTTGATTTTCTTCATTCCAGATATATGGTTCTCCATCAGTTGGATATGGTACTGGAGAATCCCAGAGACATGTTTCTTCATTCAATGTCCAACTTGGGTATGGTTGAGGTGGAATGAAGGCATCTCTTGATTCATCATAAGTGTATCCGATACCAGCATAATTTTTTCTGAATGCTTTGGATTGGTCTTGACTTGGTTCATTTGTTTCTGAGTCATAATAAACTCCACCTCTGGTGTTATAGGATGTACGCTTGCAAACTGCGCTTCTGAACTGCCCGTACCAAACTTCGGGTGTTTGTTCTTCAATTAATTCAGTTTCATCTATTCCAGTAATTACTTCTGTAACCACTGAGTCTGCATCTAAAAATGCGTAATGTGCCATTTATTTAACTCCAAATATAAAAAAACATATAATGTGTCATCTGCTTAACTCCAACTCACAGTGCCAGTACCTGCTGTAATGGTGGTGACCTTATCGTTTCCTACGGTTGTAGTTGATAAGGTTAATCCGGTTTGGCTGATTGTGTAACTTGCTGGGTATCTAAGAATGACTACTCCCGATCCTCCTGAGCCTCTTCCACCACCACCTCCACCACCAGTGTTGGCATCTCCTGATGTGTCGGCTGAATTAGTACCATTTTGGTTCAGTCCATTTCCGCCACCTCCTTGTCCGCCTTGACCTATTGGATTGTTAAATGCAGTTCTTTCCTCAGAACCTCCGCCCCCAGCGTAATAATTCCCAGAACCGACAGGCCACTCTATTCCAATCCCGCCATTAAATGATGTGGCTGCAGCACCAGCACCACCTCCACCACCTTGCTGACCATATCCAGGAGTAGAAGCGCCATCATTTCCTTGACCTGGAGTTCCAGCCCCACCAGTTCCTCCAGCTTGTGTGCCGCCACCTCCAGACCCACCATCAGCTCCAGTATTAATAGCGTTAGGATGCGCTCCACCACCTCCTCCACCAATTGCAGTCAAAGAATTAAATACTGAATTTGACCCATTGTATCCTCGATTAGTAGGTTCACTAGGAGCACCAGCACCAATAGTTACAGTGTAGCTACCTGTAGTTAAAAAAGCACTTCCAACGATTGCACCACCAGCACCACCACCTGCACCTGCGTTATATGGAGATCCACCACCCCCACCACCTCCAGCAACAACTAGGTGTTCCACTAAAAACTGAATAATGGGCCATCTTCCTGCTTTCTGTTCCAAAAGTACAGAATCCAACCCCCAGATTCCGGATGCATCAGATTGACTCACATTCTTTTTAATTCCTAAAAATCCACCTCTTCTTCGTGACATTCAACTAATCTCCTAATGGATTATTATATTATTGGTCGGTCATGTCTTCCCAAGAAGCAACTGCTTCTAGGTCACCATCTGCACTTGCTTGTACCCAAAGACTCCAGGTGGCTTCTAAATATATACTTTTACTAATAATATCTAAAGTTGAATCAGCAGGAACAGTAATTGTTGAAGCAATATTCCAATCATTTGACCCATCATTCACATAAACATTAACAGTAGCATCATTTGTTCCATCAACATTTGACACATAAAGAGCATTTACCTTTGCAACATGATTTGCTGCAATTGCAGGAACAATTGCGGCTGATGGTGTAGCAAGAACTGCTTGACCAGCAATTTTTCCGTTAATTGTTGTTACATTTACAATATTTGCCATTTTTCTATTTTCCTTTTATAAAATTATCCGCCAAAGACGATTGAGAATGCAACTGCTTTTCCTGTTGCATATGATTGAGTTGCATATGATGATAATGCACTTTCGTTTGCTACTGGAACCCAATTCCCAGCATGAGCAAAATATGCTTTTCCTTCTCCATGAACATGAGCAAACATTCCATGATAATCAGTGGCAGAAGGCAAATCACCAAGAGTTGAATACACATTACCAAATAAAATTTTATTTGTTGTTCCACCAACTCTTAAATCTACATCACCATCAACTGTCATTTTTCCTGTGCCATTTGGAACAATTGCTACATCACCATCAGCGGTTGTTGTGGTAATTGAATATGTTGTAACATCAAGATTACCACCAAGCACAGGACTTGTATCTTCTTGTACACTAACAATACCCGTATCGGTATCATTCACAAATGAAAGATTTCCACTTCCATCTGTTCTTATAACTTGATTTGGTGTACCATCAGCAGTAGGAAGTGTAAATGTAACATTGGATGAAACTGCACCTGATTGAAGAGTTGTAGAAAATGTATTTGCAGCATTGTTCAAAGCCAATGCACCTGCAACTGTACTTCCATCACCTTTCATAGTAACAGTATCACCTGCTGCCAATTCTCCTAGACTGGTAACAACATTACCATTTTTGATTGCTTTTACTAATTCTACATTTGCCATTTTAGTTTACCTTATATTCTATTTCTGTTACTCCATCAGCAAGCAAGAAAGGAACTACACCTGCTTTCAAACATATGGGTGAAAAATTGCCATTGGACAAATAGAATGGCAATGCTGATAGATAAATTGTTTGAACTGTTGAATTTGCTAAAGTGAATGCGCCTTCAAATCCACCGCCAATACTACCCCATTCAGAACCATCATATCCTTCAAAGGAACTTTCATCTGTATTGAACCGAAACATTCCTGCTTCGGCAGTTGGAATAGTAGACCTTTGTGCAGTTGTTCCGTTTGGTATTTTGACGTATTGACCTTCAAATTCTAGATTATATGCTTGGTCAGTAACGTACGGATAACCTATGTATGACATTTTAGTTTACACCTTCTAGAATTGATGCTATCACATCAACAGTTGCTGCTGTTGCATACACTCTAACTTGATCGCCACCATTTAAAACTATTTTTTGTCCAGAAACTACTTTCATTGTAGATCCAGCTGGAATTGGAGCATTTTTCACAATATGATATGATGTTGTTAAATCATTGTCATACATAAGAACAGAAGCAGAAACTGCGCTTGTTCCAGTGTTTGCAACATCCAATTCAATTAAAATAGAATTAACATCGACAGATCCATCATTTGATGTATAAATTGTAGTTGGTGATGCGCTATTGGTACTTACGCCACTTACACCAGCATTTTTAAAATTATTTGCCATTCTACTATCTTTCCTTTATAGTTCTATTTATATAAGACTCTAACTTAAAGCTACAGAAATTGCAATAGAAAAACTTTCTGTAGCAACAGGTTCTTGTGTCTGAATAAAAATATTTCCAGAAGCAACAACATCACCACCAACATATAAATTTTCTGCAATTCCTGCACCACCAGAAACAACCAAAGCACCTGAAGTTGTATTTGTTGCTCCTGTTGTTCCTTGTAAAAATGAATTCCTTGTTACATATAAATCTTGTCCAGCTGTTATATCTAAAGTTGAAGAAATGTTTCCTGCAGAAAACGCATCACCAGTTAAAGAATCAATTGTAAATTTGTTTGTAGCAATTGCAAAATTACCATCAATTCCAGTATCACCTGTAACATCTAATGTGCCAGCAATTGCTGTATTACCTGTTGAAACATTAACAGTAAAAGTTTCTGCTGCAGCAGCACCAATTAATAAATCAGTGCCATCAAAACGAAAGTTTGCATCATCTTCTAATTCACTATTAGTTCCAGCAATAACAATTCTATTATCAGACAAATCGCTTACAATGGCAGTGCTTAAAACTACTTCTCCAACACCATCTGGTGTCAAATTAATATTGCCATCAGTATCAGTTGATATGATTGTATTACCATTAATGTTAATATTGCCTACATCTAAAATTCCAGATATTGTAACATCATCATCTATTTCAATCGTTCCACCAACACTATTAAGTTTTAAATTTCCAGATGTTGTGTCAATTGTGTTGTCATCAGTAATTGCAATTTGAATATTATCAGTAGTAAGACCTGTAAAATAACCATTTCCAAAAACAACATCTCCAGAAGTTCCAGAAAATACTTCACCAGTATTAGAAGCATTTGGAATAAACGTGAATTTTCCAGAACTATCATCAAATCCAAAAAATCCTATTTTTGCAGTAGTAGTAAGTCCATCATACCATTGAAATTCAATACCACGATCTTTATTATCAGCTGAAGTAGGTGCGGTTTCTCCACCTAATGTAAATACAGGATCTTCTACTGTTGTTACTGTGCTTCTAACTGTGGTAGTTACCCCATTAACAGTTAAATCACCATCAACAGTTAAATCTCCTCCGACTGATGTATTACCAGAAGCAACTGTAACTCTAAATGTCTCATTTCCTGCTGGACCTATGTCAAAATTGGTAGCGTCAAATCTAAAGTTTTCATCATCTTCTAGTTCGCCAGAAGCTCCAGAAATAACAATTCTATTATCTGTTAAATCTTCTACATTAGCACTAGCTAGAGTTGCTTGTGTTGTTACGAAAAGATTTCTCCATCCTTTTAATGAAGAACCTATATCAAATGTATTTGTAGAATCAGGAATTATGGAACTGATTAGTTCAGCCCCAAGATTTATCGTATCGGTATCTTGATCACCAATGGTAATATTACCTTCTAGAGTTAAATTACCTGTAACATGAACATCTGATTGGAAAGTAATATCGCCTGTAAATTGATGAGTACCATCAATTATTTTATTAACATCATCAATTAATTCTAAAACTGTATCTTCTGTTGTTACATGAACATTAGATCCAGAAGGGATACTTCCAGTAATTCCGCTATTAAAATCTCCTAAATCATCAGATAAATTATTAAATTCTACACGCCATTGCTCAAAAGTAAAATTTGGTGTTGCGTTACGATTAGCCATTATTTTTATCCAATAATTTTAAAAGCATAGATTTAATTTCGCACATTTCATTTTTTATATTATTTATTTCTACTATAGCATTTTTCATATCATCATTATCCCTTTTTCTTTGTTTTGCTCTAGATATATAATCATGATATCCAGTAGAATCTGTATTTAATATTGCTCTTGAATTTGAATCTCTTATTAAAGAAGAAGATCCTTCTACTTTTAAATAATTACTCATAATGCTAATGCAATTGCCCTTAAATCAGTTATTCTAGGAGGATATGCAGGATTATTACCCTTCATTACAATCTTTATTTGAAATGATGTAAATTCTTGTAAACCATCTGCAGAAAATCTATATTCTGAAAAATCTTTTTTATAATTTTCATTATAAGGAGATTGTGATCTATCTTCACTAAATGGTGGAGAATTTAAAGCATCAAATTTTACAAAAGGAATTTCAATCAATAATCTGCTATCTTCTGGACCTTTCGTTTTGTGATAAACTTCTACTGATGAAGAAGAAAATATTGATGCAGACAATCTCAAATCAATAGCTGTTGATGGGTTGCTTAACAAAATCTCCTTTGTAATATATTTAGCTGCTGCGCTTCCGCCTTGTCCTGCAGTTTCATCAACAAATGTATCCAATGGATCGCTTAGATTTGCAGAAGGAATATTAATTCTATTACTGATAGCAAACAAATTTGTTCTTTTTGTATCAATAACAGGTGAGAGATTTTTGTTAAATGATACCAAAGAAATTCTATACAATAAAGATTTATTACCACTCAAATAAATTTCTTCATTTACATCAGATAACACTGTACGATTAGTTGTGAAATAAAAATTATCATTTGGAACAATGGAGCTATATGATGATTCTAATACATAAGGATTTTCAATACCATCAATAGATCTAGCAGATGTTGTTCTTATTAAATGATTTACCTTGGTACTATCATATACCATTTCTCCAATTTGTGGCTGCAAAATTTGGAAATTAATATCTTCTGTAGCAGTAACTTGTGATGTTCCTATTGCACCTGTTGCAGTTGCAGCTGCAGCTGGATTATTTACCAAATTAAGCTTAATGGTATAAGAATCAAGTGTTACGTTATCAACATCATAATATCCATTAGGAACTCCATTAACTTCATAATCAGAATTAATAGCAGCACCATCAATACCATTATAATCAACACCTACTTCAAATCCAGTAATATAAACTTTACTAGGCTTGGCAGAATTCATTCCATGATTTTTATGTATCACCTTTAAGATACTAGGATTCTCTCCAAAATAAGTTCCATTCCCAGCAGTATCATTTGTAAATACTGAAATATTATTCAATTTATAAACTGGATTAGAAACATTTTGGAAATCAACATTACCGAAAGTAGATTGAGTAAAGCTGGCATTATACAAAGTAAACGTCAAATCTTCATATTGATCTTCTGTCCAAAGAGTAGAATTTTGTGATCTAAAAAATGAACCTAAAAGTGGTTGCTGAGTAATTCTATCTGTTGTTCCAATTTTATTTTGCCCTAATCTTGATACCCAAACTTCATATTCTTGACTATCTGGACGAAGAACTATAGCATATTCTTTATTTGGTTGTAGATAAACAGGACTTGGGAATGATACAGTTGTAACAGCTGTAGCATCTTCAGAAACATTAATATCTGAAGGATTAACCACTACTCTACTAAATGGGAGAATAGTTGTAGTAGGTCTTCCAGTAAGAGTAGATGTCATATAAATTTCAATAGGAATTGTTGAATCTTTTTTCCTGAAATATAAATCCACCTTTGTTACAAAACAACCGCCAGATTTATCAACAAAAAATGTTTGAGCTAAAGGATCTCTGTAAACCCATCGTTCTAAAGTTGTAATTCGATTATTAGTTTGATTTACCTGAGATTGTATATTATTATTTTGTTGAGCCAATGAATTAATTTGATTCTGGAAAGCTGTACCTTGAGCTGCTACTTGTGCTCCAACATTAGCAACCATACCTTCTAAATTATTTACATCTGCTTGTACACTGGTAACAGCAGAACTTACATCAGAAAGTGCTGCACCTTGAATAGCAACAGTATTTTGCACATTTCCGACCAAAGTAGACAATGCTCCAATATCTCCTTGAGCATCGGATAATTGTGATGCTAAATTTTCTGCATTTACAGTATTGGCTTGGATTGCTGCAGCATTTGCATTAATTGCTGCAGCATTTGCAGCAGCTGCAGCATTTAAATTATTAATATTTGCAGCATTTAAATTAATTGAATCTCTATTTCTGTTAGTAGCATCTTGTATATTTGATATGCTATTCAAAATAGCATTAGCTGATGCATTAACACTAACATTATCAATAGTTGTTCTAGATTGAGTTTCTGTAGACGATCTTGTCGTAATTACAGGGACTCTAGTAGATTGCACTGATTGTTCATTTGTTGTCAACAACCCTCTTGCTGTATATGTAGCTTCAGCAAATGTTGTAATTTCATCATTTGTAACAGCACTTGCCAGAGAGTTATTTTGTGAGCTTGTTAATCTAAAAACTCTATCACCAGTTCTAAATCTAACTGTATCAGTATTAGGTATAGCAAATGTTCCCGTAATTTCGCCAGAATTATTTGTTATTAAATCACCACCTAAAGTTCCTCCTGTAGGTGTGCAGTATGCTGAAACATCTATATTATCAAAAAAAGCATAAACTCTTGTATTTGGTTTTAATCTTGCACCTCTAAAATTAATCGTTCTTTCACGAATAAACGTAATAAAAGAAGTATCAATAACTTTATCACCAAATGAACTACTTTGTACTGTGCTTCCTGTAAGTTCTCTAGTGCTACCAGTTCTTGTAGATGTTTCTGTTGATCTAGAAATAACAGTATTTACATCAAGTTGCCCAGAAAATGGATTTGTTGTCGAAGAACCGCTCCAAGAAGTTTGCCAATCATTCCAAACTGTTCCTAATGTATTGTTTACAGAAAAGTCTGAAAATGTATCAAATAAATTATTGTTGTTAACAATCAAATCTGGTCTTCTATTAACATCTCTCCATTCATCAATATCTGGGTCCAAAAATATTGTTCCAACATATTGAAACACCATATATGGATTACAGTTTACACTTTTAGAAGCAAATAAATTTTCTGCTAATTTCTCATGTGTGTATGGAAGTGTTATTAAATCGCCAGTTTTAGCATAACCTAATCTATTTCTTCCTTCATCAGTGGTTTGTGTTTCTTCTAATTCAATAAGTTGCTGAGAAAAAGATGGTCTCAATTCAGATTCTACCATATCAATTGAGCATAAATTGTCTATAGATGTTACGTCAGAAATATTATGCCCTTTAAAAGAATCCACCAAAATACCATTTTTAAATCTATCTAATCCAGAAGAATCAGGAATTTGAGTATTAATAGCACTTTGTTCTAGTAAAGAAAGCTGTGTATAATATTCTAAATTTTTAATTCTTTGCTCTAATTTTCCAATATCACGCATTGTAAATCTGCGATTATCTACTGGAGTTATTTTAATATCAGATGTTTTAAATGTATATGGAGGCAAATATAAATGATACAATGGCATCATATCAGAAACAATTTCTGGCTTCTGTGGATCTAGTGAGGCTTCGCCTCTTGCAATTTTAAATTGACCATGAATATTCATTCCTATTGTATCAACTCTAGCAATATAATATTCTAAATCACAAATAAAATCACTTCCAGGTTTTGGAACTTCTACAGCAGATGCAGTGTTATTTGTAAAATCTTTAGCATTAGATGCATCACCATCATAACCAATAACATTAGAATTATCAGAAACTCTTGGCCTAAAATCAATACAATCTCTTAAATATAATTTACCCTTTGTAACACTATTAAATACAGGAATTTCAGAATAATCAATATCACCAGTATAACTATCAACAGAAAAATGGCTTCCTGATCCATGCGTAAAATAATCAAAATTAACTCTTAAACTACCAGTAATTGCTGTAGCACTTGGTTTTTTTATAATTCTTCCCAAATCATAAAAACTTTCTCTTTGTCCATCATCTAATATAAACCTATCTGTAACATCAATATCGGTATTTGTAGCATTAGACCCAAATCCATTTGCCATATAAATTGAATTTATTCTAAATACATCAGCCTTTCCTAAACTAATAACATTAGAAGTAGCATTTTCTAAAGCTGTAATATTTAAATCTACATTAACTAATGCTTTAGTTTTTTCTGTTGCAGTATTTTTAGTAATAGTAGCAACAAATTTTACCTGCAACCCTCCATAATCAGAACCCAAATTTACAGTAACGCTAGTGTTAGAAGGATTATAACTTAATAATCCAGATAAATCTACTATATCACCAGAATAATCATTAGCTGTTGATATAATAGAAAGCATAAAATCAGTAGCAGAAAAAGAATCAAACTGTTCATCAGCTAGTGCAGTAAAGGTAGCAGAACCTCCTGCAGTTAAAGTTTGTGAATATGTTCTTCTTATTTTATGAGAAGTATCTACTAAATTATCATTATCATCAGTCTTTAATGTTTTTACTACATTTTGGGGAAGTTTAAATATAGGACATGCATATTCTGTTCCAGATAAAACAGCTTCATTATTTGAATTTAACACAACATCAGCAGTAAATGGAACATTTCCGCTCATGTATATTTGTTTTATATCTTTTATGGAATAATTATTAACAGCTGTTGTTTGGAATCTATTTCCTTCATCATCTTCTACTGTTTCATCAACTTGGAATGATCCAGAAACATTAGAAAGAATAAAAGTTCCTGGATTTGTGGCTGAAGTAGTTGTATTACTTTCAATAATTCCAGTTGCACCAGATGATATTCCAATAAGTTTTTTACCAGGATTTAATGTATAAGCTGGAGAATTTGCTAAAAAAGTAGGCGCACCAACTATTACATGCGTAAAGAATTTAATATCAAACATACCTAATTTATAAATGTCAGTATGTTGTTTAACTTCTATAGTATCTGTATTAGATGGAGTAGCAGTAACAAAAGTTAAAGTTGTTCCGCTAACAGTATAATCAGTAGTTTCAGATTGCAATGTTCCATTTATTTTTACAGTCAAATCGAAACCATCAGTTACAGAAGAACCTAAAGTATAAGTTGATCCTCCATCTCCATTTCCAGTAAATAAAGAAGTTCCGCCTATAGTTCCAGATTGATATTCATAAAATCTAGATTTTGCTCTTCCTATTTCATTATAAGAAGTTCCAGAACCAGTATTCGCAACACTTCTTGTTTCAGTAGCTTCTTTATATAATATTAATTCTCTGTACGCTTCTACATTTGTTGCATTTCCTAAATCAGGAGTGCCATAAGAATTAGTGACAGTTAAACTATTATCAATATTCAATCTTGTATATGAATTGTTTTGTACAAGAATTTCTCTGGCTTTTGATAATGTTATAAATTTTGGATTTGTCAATTCACATCGATAACCTTTGACATAAGCTGTTCCGCCAGACATTTGTATTGATAGCAATGCTTCTGATTGTTCTTGTGTAAAAACAGTTTCATATTTTTGATTACTATCAGCAAAATAAACACCTCTATTTGTACCTGAATTTAAATGCTCTCTTATATCAATATCAAAGTTTTTAACAACATAATTTCCCGACTCATCATAAGTTCTATCAGCAAGAGTATCCTCTAAAATATTATATTCAGATTTATTGAGTACAGTTTCTTCAACCCCATTAACCATTTCAATCAATTGTACAAAATCTGTAAGATTACTATCATCTAATTCTTTTTTAACTAATGTAACAGAAATAGAATATCTGTCTGCTCCTGGAGCATTTAAATTTGATGTTCCAGTTGCATTATCATTTAATGATGCATCATTAAATGAATTTAAAAAAGACTGTTGTACTAAAAATCCAACTTTATAAGAAGGGAAACTAAAATACTTTTCTAAAATCAAAGTTTGTTTATTATTTCTTACAAAATATCCATTTATAAAATAAACACCTTCTTCAATTTCTACGCTAGAACCTCTACCACAAACCAAAAGAAAATCATTAAGATGCTGCGCTTCAACTTGACATGCTATCGTAGTATTATTAGAAGAAACACCAATCAAAACTTCATCTTGTTCAAATCTGTTCACTCTTTCGTTTGAATCATCTTCAACATCGGATTGTTTTTTATATTGAACAAATATAGTAGCTGGATCAACACCTTCTGCTTCTACTGCATTTACAATAGTGGCTTCTATTCCAGTAACCATTCCTCTTACAACAGAACCAATTAAATCTGTAACTGTACTTGTTGTAAAACTTCTTAACCTCACATATTCATATTCTCTATTAATTGTAATAGATCCAGGAATAACCATAGAACCATCTTTAAAAATATGCTCGCCCAAATGTGTTACTTGTTGTTGCAAGATACTTTGTATTTGAGTAAGTTCTCTAGCTTGAACTGAATAAGATGGTTTAAATAAAATTTTATAGAAATTTTTATTTACATCAAAATCATCATTATATGGTTCTATGTTAAAATTAGTCAGTGCCATTATTGATTTTCCGTTAGTTTATAATATTTATTTAAAATTCAATAGTGATTTTAATATCTTCAGATTGATCTGCTGCTCTGGAAATTGGTCTACGATTTTCCAAATATATTATGTTCCCAGAATCTGGTTGCAATTCAGGATATGCATATCCATTAGAGAATACAATAGTATTCCCTCCACTTAATGAAATAGAAACCTCTAAAGTAGTGTCAATGGTTCCTGTTGCCCCTGAATCTCCTGATACTATATTGTCTCCAGAAAATGCAACATAATTATAATTACTTGTTATACCATAATCATAATGTCTTTCTTGAACAAAATATAATATTTTATTTGTTCTGTCCCATTCAACAACTCTTCCTACTGCACCTGTTGTGGCTTGAGTAATTTTTTCATCCACAGCAAAATCTTGTGTACTAATAGCATCAAAATGAATTGCATATGTTTGTCTTCTAGTGGATTCAGTTGATATCGTGCTATCATTGTAATTTAAAGGATTAACAACAATTCCTAATTGTCTAAAATCATTTTCTACCGTAATATCATCTCCTTCAAATTGATTTAATTTAATATTCATTAAAACATAATGAGCTCCCAATTCAGAAACTACATCATATCCATGTCCACCATTTGGAGAAATAATTGGTTTAACTATAGCTTCTAATGAAGGTGTTCCTGCTGAAATAGATACTTGATTAGAAAGGTTAGTATCATCATAAACATCATTTAAATTAATATATCCGTATGTATATCCAGAATTAATTACTGTAATAGATTCGTCAATAACTCCGGAATTTAAAGAAGAACTAGGACCAAATGGTTGAATAACACCATTTGCTGATACAACAATTCTAGCAACAGCACCAACTCCATCACCCTGTATTCTTGTATAATAAATTCCTTCTGTATAACCACTTCCACCATTTACAACATCAATAACATTTATTTTTCCAGAATCAGAAGGATTATTTCTATCGACAGGAACAGGAATAAAATTAGTTGTTAAAAATTTATCTATTTCAGATGCTGTCATTGTATACAAATATTTTATTAAATAATTTCCAGAAAAAAATGGTTCAACATCTTCATCTGACGGTTCTGTTGTTTCTGTATGGGGATTTCCATTATCATTATATAAAACTTTATAAACTCTATAGGCAGAAGTCATAAAATAAAAATCTGATTCCCACAAATTATCATAACCATTTGTAGACAAATTTCCGGTAGGATCTAATGATGATGGACCTCTCAAATCATTTCTATACATATCATAAGTAGCACCAGTTGTCCAATTTTTTCTATGCACCACATGAGTTATATCAGTAGATGAAATTCTTTTGGCAGCAATCATAGAATCCCAAGCATAATTCTCAGATGTAACATCATCTTGTGCCAATGGAGGTAAATTATCATTAACTGAATTGGTTATTCCGTAATTGTCACCATCGATATATGATGTTGTTTTCCCGATGAAAAAATAATAAAACGAATTTAATGAATTACCCTCATCTGATCCTGTCTCATTAAAACTCTCATAAAATTGTTTAGCATTATGGAGTCTAAATTTTTCTGTAATAATGGCGGACATAAGTATTACCTTTACTTGTCATTTTTAAAATTATTTATTTGATTTCTAAACAATCTCTTTTTAACTTATTAAAGAAATTTCTGCTGGTGGAGGCACATTAACACTGGTAGAATATGCACTATCTGGTATTATATCATAGTCACTTTGTATATAACCTGATCCATCTTCTAAGGTTACAAATTCTTCATCATCCATTATTATATAGAAATAATCAGAAACATCAACTATTCTATAATTAGAAAATTGATTTATGGTATAGTAATCACCATCAACAACAGAACTTCCAGAAACTGTTCTAAACATTGTTCTTGCATTTTTAGACAATCTTTCCGTATCATTTATTTGCGGAATAGAAAATGCATATATCGGCAAATTAGCCAAAGAATTTGGCTTTCTTTTTGTATATAATTTAGGAGTATTATATGGATTAATTTGTACATGACTATGTAATGTTAATTCTCTTTTAGGCTTCTCAAAAAGAATTTTGCCAAAATCTTCATATACGATATTTTCTCCACTTTCTGACAAAATAAAATCATATCTTAATTGAGTTGGAGTATTTCTTCCTAGATTAGGATCCGTGTTTAAAATTCCTTGATAAACAGTTCCCAACCTTCTTCCAAAAACTTTACCCAAAATAATAGGAGAAAATGTAGATTTTAATAATATTTTATCAGAAATACTATTAGAAACAAATTCTTCTAAAACAACAGCACCAAAAACATTCCATCCTGATGGATGAATAGTCAACTTTAATAAATTTCTCCAATTATTAATAGATTCACTTGTTTTTATTTGATATGAAAAATCTTGATAAAAATAACTATCTTGTATTTTAACATAATCAGAAGATATTTTACTTCTTTCAGAAATAAATTTTCCTGAAGTCTGAGCTACACTTCCCAACGCAGATGTAATAGAAGCAGAATTATCTACATAAATGTATAATTGAGCACCAGAATTAGTAGTAATAATATCACCAACATTAAATGTATCATCACTATTCAATGTCAAAAGATTTAATGAAGAATTATAACTAACAATAGTTCCTGTATGCGACGTCAATGTATCATTAGATAAAACATTTCCTGCAATAATTTTTATTAAAAACTTTTTATATAAAGTTACAGATGGAACAGATGAAAAATCTAGTCCATGATTAATAACTTTTACATTTTGTATTTCTCCAATTCTTGGTTCATTTATTGATGCTGCAATAATTTTAGCACCTGTCCCATTAGTTGGATTGTCAACTGTACCTACTGTAATTATGGGAAGACTTGTATAGCCATTTCCTTTATTTGAAAGCAGTACTTTAGTTATTTCTCCTGCTTCATCAGGAACACCCAAATTTGTAAATGTAAATGGTTCTATTATTACTTCATCACTACCTGCAAGCAATAATTTATTTGGAGAATATTCTGTGGAATCTTCTAAAATAATTGATCCACCAACAATTAAAACTCTACCTTCTGCTCCAGAACCATTAGTATATGTTTCATCAAAACTTAATTCATCTCCAATCTCATAATCTTTTCCACCTTCTACAATTATCGCTTGATCTACCTTACCAAATCCTATATTAAAAATTGATGCTGTAGCTTCATCTAAACCAATATTTTCAATTTGAAAATAATCATCAAGTGTATAACTTGATCCTTTATTTTCAATATTAACATTTTTAACAATATTTTTAATTTCTCCTGTTAATAATGCATCATTAACAGGATCAATACAAAATACTTGTGAGCTTTGTTCAAAATCACCTACAATTTTATATTTCTCTAATTTTATTTCAGTAACAATATTATTACTTCTTATTAAATTAACAACGCTAGAAATATAAGCACTAGATATTTCGTTTCCAAAACTATCAACAGAATATATTTTTTGTCCAATACAATTAGAAAATCTGGAAGAATCACTAGTGATAATTCTCATTATTGTATCATATTCCCATTGACCATCAGAGCATTTTAATATTTTTTGATTGGGGAAATCTGTTTCTGCAGTAGTATTAAAAAAAGCATTAAAGAATACTTTATTAGCTTCTGTTGTGCCCTTTAAAGAATTTATTTCTTTAATTTTTTTAATTACTAATTTTTCATCTATTCCTAATTCTGCAAAATTAGGATAATTTTTGAAATAGTCCTTTTTAATTTCATCAAATAAAATATCTAATGTAAAATCTACATCATAATAATTCTCGTAATTAAAAATAGAGGATAAAGGATTTGGTTTGTAATCAACTATAGTAGAAGAAGAATTTGATATGGAACCTACAACAGTCTCACCTATAATAAAACTATTATCAGTTGTAATGTATAAAACTTTATTTCTATTAAAATCATTAACTAAAATTTTAGCAACCGCACCAGATTGAGATCCAACAATATTTTCATTAACAACAAAATCTTTACTAGATGTTTCTAATAAAATAAAATTATTATCTTCATTAATTATATGTTCTGGTGCTAAATATTTTTCTTCCAGTATAAAGTCATTATTTCCAGATAATGTAATTATAGAAGATTCTAAAAAAAGATAATATTTTTTTAGAAATTCTAAGAAAACTGGATGATGCTCCTGAATAAAACTAGGAGTTTGATTAGATATAACAGAAGATATTCTATTTGCTAATTTATTTCTGCTAATTGACATTAATTATCCGATTTAAACTTCTATAAAAGAATCTTGTTTTGTTATATTAAAAGATGAAAACAAACCTAAAGGATTTTCTGAAACAGTATTTACTAGCAAATCTGAAATTCCTGTTACTTCTATATTCAACATATCTACTGTTAAAATTTGTTGTCTGACGGAATATATGTCTGTATCATTTGGAACAGCAATCAATCTAATACTTCCATCTGTATTAGAAGTAGATGTAACAATTAATGAATTAATAATTATTTTACCACTGCTATAATCAACAGTTCCTAAATTGTTGTTTATATATATTTTTTGATCATTTAAAATGTAATATAATCTAAGATTTCCTGCACCATCATCATCAATATAAAAATTTTGAGTATATCCTTCTATAGTAAATTTTGTTGATGTTATTATAGATTCATGTCCTGTATGAGGATTAAATATAGGATTATAAAAATTAATTACATATTGTTTCTCAGCTGAAATAATAGGTGTGAAACTTTTTGACATATTAAATTTAACACTACTAGAAGTAATAAAAGAATCTGAACTATTAATAATATTTGTTAAATTTGTATATCGTAAAAATGAATCAAATTTTTCTAAATCAGTAACTGCATAGTTTTTAATACTATTCTTTATCAATGTTGATATATCATCTGGTGTTTTGGTAGAACCAACTTCATCATATTTAAAACGAACCTTCATGAACAATGATACAATTTCTGGATCCACTATTATCTGTGATGTGGAAGCAATCGTATATGGTTTTAATAAATTGATCAATTGATTTTTTTGCGTTTCTGTCAAACTATTTGCACTGTAAGGTTTAATTGCTATATAAACTCTTCCATAATTTGGAATTTCATTATCTTCTCCACCCCAAACTTTTATAGAACTTGTATTTGTATAAATTTTAGGAATTATTGTTTTATAATCATTTACAGTTACTGCTCTATTTTGTGTTGACAAATATAATGGAGCATATCTTTTAATCGAATCTATAGATTCTGCGACATCACCTCCCAATGCCTCACTTACAGTTGTAATGGTAATATCATTGGTGCCACTAATGTTTCCTTGGATACTAAAAATAGAAGCCTTATTAGCAGCATCTTCATTAGTAACAATATAATCCATATTTACAATGTTACCATTTTGAATTGATGAACCAAATGTTCCATCTCCAAAAAATATTTCATATGTTTGATCTTCAACTTCATTTAAAAAATATATTTTGCTATTACTATCAATATTAGAAATTGATTTAGAAAGTATATAAGAATTTGTAGTAGTATCAGAAGAAGAATTTTGAACGGTAACTTTCAATGTTTCCGTATCAACTTTATTACTTAATATCAAAAATCTTTGTTCTGCATTTGATGTATCAACAGTATACTGAGTAGTTACAAGTGTGCCTTCATATATTGGAATATTTAAAAATTCTAAAACTCCCAATGTTCTTACTGCTGTATAATCTGATATTGTAACAAATGTATATTCAACTTCATCAACTGTTGTTGTAAATAATGTTCCTTTTTCTAATACTGCTTGAGAAATATTTAAATCATTAACAACAATATTAATATAAGCAACTGGAGATCTAGATGATCTGGGAGTATAACCTAATGTTTTTGCATGTGATATTACTGATGATCGTAAACTGGCTCGATTTAAAAAAGATTCGTTTACTGCCATATTTAAATTATATGCCAGATAATGAGTATTGTATGCCAACAAATCCATCAAAACATTCATTCCAGAACCTTCCAAATCATAATCCGAAAATTCAGACTGTCCCTTTAAAAAAGTTTTAAAATTATTTTTAATATTGTCAAAGTCTAATTCTGTGACTTGAAGTTTTTTTGTAGTTGCCATTCTGTCAACTTCTTTCTAAAATAGTTTCTAAAGTTATTAATTCTGATTTATAATTGGCAATATAAAATTCTATAGTTATTTTTAATTCATTGTTATCAGAATTATCTTCCACATCTACTGATACTAAATCAACTCTTGGTTCATATACCTTTATCGTTGCTTCTATTCTGTTTTTAATAATATCTGAAACAAATGGCGAAAAAGGCTCAAACAAAAATTCACGAATTCCAGAATAAATTTCCGGATGAAAAGGTTTATCAAATTGATTAAGAAAAACTAAATTTCTTACACTTCTTTTGATAGCTTCAACATCATATAAAATTTGAATATCTTTTTTAACAGGATGCGCAAGAAAGTTTAAATTTAAATCTTTATAAATTTTTAAACTTCTTTCAGATAAATTAGTAGATTGAGCATCTATGTAGGGATTTGAAACTGCCATTTAAAATTCTCCTACAATTATTTATATCATTACAACCATGTATCTAACATTGTATGTTTATTCAATTCTTCAACTTTATCTTCATAATAAAATTCTTCACCAGTTTCTCTGTCTATTTCGCCAATAATAATTCCATTAATACAACTGGCCATGAATTCTGCATTTTCATATGACATCGCACGAATCAATCCACCATAACGATTTACATTATAAAGGTCTTGAAATACAACTATGTATTGTGTTCTGTTATCTCTTTTTCTTATTCTTCTTTTTGTTGCCATTTAGCCTCCAGCAAATACGTTTCCTGATCCAGATAATATAACTGCACCACAAGCATATGTATCGCCTTGTCTTCCTATATTTTTTCCATTCGCAAAAACTGTTCCACTAAATGATGCAAGTGGAGGTGAATGTACTGCACAATCACATGGAAAAGTGTGAGGTTCTACAGCATCACCTGCTCTTACAACACCTATACTATTAGCAAACACGTTACCTGAACCTGCTAATGTTCCAACTACAATTGGATCTACATCACATGCGCAATTATCTTTTGGGTCAGCATCTCCAACTGCTGGATGAACAGTATTTACTGGTTCCGTTCCGTCTTTTCTTGCTACTGGTGGCATTATTTACATTCCAATCCACAAGGATTTACTTCATCACATGTACAATTATCACCGCATTTACAATTTTTACATTTACATTTTGGATTATTACACATATCTTTTCCTTAGTTTAGATTAATAATTCCTGCATCCATATCAATTTCTGGACCAGATGTTATTGTTATTTTTCCACTAGCATTTGTTGTTTGTGTTGAATTATATGTTTCAGAAACTGCGCCACCAACTGTTTCACTTCTTGTAGAAGAAACATTTGTGGAGTGACTGCTGCTATATGTTTCTTTTACATAATCTGTAACTTCTTGTTCCATCCACCCTTTAATAATTTCCTTCTTGTTTCCATCGACTTGTATATCCCAATCACCTTTAATGTATGTCTTACAATTTGAATCAATAGTTAAATTTACATCACCTTTGACATTTATAAAATCTGTTCCTGCAACAATTGTATAATTATTACCAACTATTCTGGTAACTGAATTACCATCAGCATCCCATTCTTGAAAAGTGCCAGTACGATGTTTTCTATACATTCGTTCAGCATATGGTGTATCATCTATTTCAACGATATGCCCTGATTCTGATTCATACACTCGATTATATGGATATTCAGTCTGTCTTCTTTTATAAGTTGGTGTGCGATCTTCTAAAGTTTCTGGATTCTTTCCGGATGCTTCTTCTCCCCTTAAAGAAACGTCAAGTGCTTTTGGCTCATTCCAAGATGATGCAGCTGCACTTGTATTGACTGAATCTTTATATGTTCCTGAGAAATCTTCTGTTCCTGATTTTACTATTCCTTGAGATAATGCTGTAGGAACACCAAGAGTTGCAGCTGCATCTCTTTCTGCGATTTCCTCATGTGGTGTAGTTCTTCCTCTGGCTAATCGAGAGGTATCTTGTTCACCAACACGAGTTGGATATGGTCCGTAATCAGGAGTATTTTTGTATTTTCCGATCTGAGGATCAGGAGCACTAGGTGAGTTCGGATCCGAAAATCCTTTTGCAGGATTTGGTCCAGAGGAAGGATATCCTGGAATAGTGCCAATAACAACAGGCTCTTGCATGGATTGAGGATCTCGCCAGAAACCCATTACCCACATTCCAGGAGTCAAATTGTGGACTGCTCCATATGGAGCAGTTGGAGGAAGAATTACATGAGCCCATGGAAGATCATCAGTGGCTATTTTTTGAAGATCATCAGTATGATAACCTAAACATCGTACTCGAACACGACCAATTAGATCTGGATCATCTCGATCTTCAACAACACCAATCCACCAAACAAATCCATCTCGACCCATGAAATAAGAATAGTTGTCCATAAAAACTCCGACTTATGAACAACTATTTATATTGACTATTACAAAGCAGCAACCTTTTTGAAAATGTCAAGAACATCATCAATGGTCAGCCAACCTTTAACAGTATCACCTTCATCAGTAATTCCATTAACAGAAACCATGTTTCCATCTGGTCCAAACAATCCTATTTCGAACCTTCCCTGCTTATGTCCATATGACATGTTGTTTCGAATGACAGATACACAATATCCATTATCAAATTCCTTTTGCCTTCTGACTGTCATATTGTCTGGCAACATTTGATCTTCAGAAGTTGGTAATTCTGTTCCTAACAAATCTAGATTTTCCATAATGCGTTCATTTTTGGTGTAGTGGCTTCTTCGTTTGGAATGTTTCAAAACCCCAAATCGATTCTCCATCTCTCGCCATGCAGCGACAGGCAGATCCTCATATTCGGTTGGTGGTAGAGCTTTGTTTCGAATCCCATACTCATCATTCATCGCACGAAGTGCAGACTTGTATCGAGGATGACGAATCATCTTTTTCAGTGCTCTCGGGTCTCGGTAGGTTCTTGACATCGGTAGTCTCCAAAAAGTTTTGAGAACTAATGATTATGAATATATTTTATATTATAAAAATAAAAATGTCAAGTATTTTTTGGATGGTACGGGATGGAGGAGTTGAACCTCATTGGCACCGCCACTCTGTTTTGCCGCATGCTTATAAGACATGTGAATGGAACATCCCGCATGCGTCTTATTGTATTATATTGCTATTGTAACCAAACTCGTATTGTTTGATTTCAATATCCATCATTCTTTCTGCTGCAAATTTTTTATTAGAAAGTGCCAGAATACTGGGCATATAGTGCGGATTACTTTTAACACCTTTAAGTGCATCTTGTTTTCCACACCAATATGGTGTTCCTTTAGTAGTCAACACATCTTCAATCTTCATGATTACCCTTGTCTGTTTGTTGCTCTTTCAATTTTTCTATCCAACAATTGTTGTAATAGAATGGTATGCTCATTAAATACATTCTTCATATCACCAAGAATCTTATTTGAGTCCATAAGCAATTCTCTCAATGCTTTATCAGATTCTGTGTCTTTATCCATCCATAGTTTTCTTTCTACTTCATGTCTCTCCGTCAAAAACTTAATATACCAAAAACATGCGATTAGTGCTGCTAGTGTACCACCAACGTCCACTAGAGATTGAATCATTTCAGTATCCATTTAATGGGTACTCCTTTAGTTTACCTTCGCATAGTTGCTAGGTCTTTTGCTACAGTATTATTTATAACAGGAACAAGATTGGATTTATGCATCACACCAATTCCTGTTATCAAATCACCTGTATATTCTCTTTTTGGTTTCGTTTTCGTTTCAATTGAAACTTTTCCCAATGAATTCATAGAAGATACCTGTTGTTCCTTTTTTCGGAACACAGGCTCTTCTACGATAGAAACATTTCTAGTTTTTGAAGAAACAACCTTTCCATAACGATATGCTATGAACTCATCAAATGATTTCTGAAGAAAATGACAATGAAGCTGTCGCATTTCTTTATTATATTTCTTGTGCTCAATTCTCAATTTGTCAAGATCTTTTTGTGAAAACTTTTTCATAATATAACTCTCACTATTCAGGTTCGTTGCAAAGAATACCTATCATTAATATCTACAATCTCTCCAACACGCATGTTTCTAACTTCTGGTTTTACTTCGTCATCATATCGATATATTTTACCAACATAATAATTCTCATGACTATGATCAATCAACCAATACTGTTTACGAATTCTACCATTGATATCATCAATAGATCCTACTGCTGCTGGCATCATCGGACAACTCCAAGAAAAAAAGTTAAGAAAGAACTAGAAACTCATATTTAGAGTACCCTTCAAACGTGACATTTCAAGAGTCTTGTCAATCTTCTCTGCAAACAGATTCTCATATGCATTCCAATCATAACGATTCCTTGCCCTTTCTAGTCGCATGTTTAGAGTTTGAATCTGCTCTTGCAATTCCTTGACTTTTTTAATAGTGATATCTTGACTCATTTTAGAAATCCTAATGGAATGAATTGTTTTTTCTCGATTTTGCCATACTGAATGACAAACCGATCAAGTCCGGAGAGATCATCTATTTCGATAATTTTGGCAGGAAACCCAATCTTGGGTTTGATTTGATTAGCTTCATATTCGGTGAGGATGGAGGCAGAACGAGGCAAGTCTTCCAGAATCATAATGAACTCCTGAGGGAGAGTGATTAATGAAGAAAAATATATTATACTAAATTTATTCTAAAATGTCAAGTAAAAAATTAATCCCATTTGACTGGAGTCCAGCCCATTTCTTCTAGAACCAAAACAATGTGTGGTGTAAGCACACCTTCTTGTACATATCCTTCTCCGTTGTCTATTGCATCCACGATTCCGCTGCAATACCAATCTAGATAATCACCTTCTTCTCGAATCTTGGAAATAATCTCTCCTGCATAGCGCCATGAACAACTCCAGAGTTTCTCCAAATTCTCTTCCTCTTTATGCTTCCATCTCATGTTACAGAGTGCTGCATAAAGATTCTGAGCAAACACATGATCATGTTTGGCATGATCACAGAGTGTTACATTACGATACAAGTCCATCTCTAAACTACGCATTTTTATTTCTTGAATCCTTCTAGGAAATTAGGAAGAAGTCGGTATGCCATGTCACCAGAAATAAACTCAACAGGAAATGGGAATCCAGCTTTCTTCTGAACTTCATCCCAACTTGGTTCTTCGAAACCATCCTCAAATCGATCCTCATCAGGAATCTTGGCAAACCAATTCACAAACTCGTCATAGTATTCATCATCAACATATACCTTGACAATTTCAAAATTACCCATCACCAATTCGTCATACTCATCTGCAACAAAGTTCCAGCTTTTACTCTGTTTCTTAGCCCAGTTGATATACATGCTGGCAAATACTTTGCTGTGCTTCTTGAGAATCTTCTCAGTTCCATCAATATACTTCTTGATAAAATCACGCTTGACATTTGGTGGCACATTTGGTGTATCAATTGCTCGATCAACATATGATTCTACAGGAATGCTTTTCTTGCCAACAGCCAACAACTTCTTGGTGAGACTGTTTCGAAACTTCTTGAGATCCTCCCACATGCTCTTGTATTCAGGACTTCGCATGACTCCTTTATAGTCATAGCTATGTGCCAGTTCGGTATCTGGTCCAAGATCAACCAGTCTTCGTCCCTGCTTGTCAACAATGCTCATGATGTCCATGCTTGCCCCTGCATAGACATTTCCTCGGAGAATCGAATAGACTCCTCCACCTCCCCAGACTCCAGAAGCCAATCGTCCTTCCTCGTCTGTTGTATAAACAGATATCTGTTTGGCTTTCTTCTTCTGTATCTTTATCAGCTTCTCAAGATTCTCAGCACTGCTTGCATGAATCCCATAGGTGACTACAGACCCAACAACTCGTTCAATCATCGATGGAACCAATGATAGTTGGTATCTTCGATCCTCGTCTGGAATCAGATACCTATAGTTGATGACCTCCGGATTAGTTCTCTCTGCCTTCAGAATTGCTCGAGTCAACAGCTGTTCATTCTTGATCTGACTATACTCTAGTGTAAAGAGATGATCAAACAGACTTTTTGTCCATTGAACTTCTTCTTTGATTAAAAAAGATTTAAAAGTTTCCATACATTTATTTAGCTAAACAGTGAGAAAAATCTCTCTGTTTCTTTTGCCAACTCCTCTGCCTGAACTTCGTATTTCTCCATTGCCCAACTATTGCGTGAAAGAAATCTTGCAGGATTTCCTACGTATGTCATTCCAGGTTCGATCCGACTGCTCTTGGTGACAATAGTCCCCATGCCAACCATGCTATAGCTTCCCACCACACCATACTGATGAACCATTGCTCCCATTCCCAGATTGGCATACTTCATGACATGCGAATGACCAGCCAGCCGAACTCCGCTTGATATCGTAACCCCATCCTCGAGAATACTGTCATGTGCCACATAGCTTCCGCTCATTAGAAATCCTCCATTCCCGATCACAGTGGGTGTCACCAATCCACTATGAATGACCACATTCTCTCGCACAATTATGTTTGATGCCAGAATGACTCCTTCTTCACCAATTCTGGTTCGATGCTCAGCATTCTGACCAATACAACTTCCTGCTCCGATCTCCACATTGTCTCCCAGAATCACATTCCCTGAAAGCACAGCATATGGTCCAATCTTTATATGATTCCCCTCAAATACAATCTCGCCCTCTAATACTGCTGTCTGATGTATGTCGATACTCATATCCAATGTTCCAATAACTCTTTCTCTACATTTGGTGGTTTCGGATTCCCATGAAAGTATACAATCCGAGCATTAATCTTCCGATGAATATCATTCTTACTCCAATGTGCCTTGTAGCTCTGAATCTGATTAGGGAATATTCTATTTAGCTTTGTACATTCTTCTCCGACTGTCTTACGAAGAAATGCCATCTCGCTGACTGCTCCATTGTACATCAGATCATTCTTGGCAAACAATCGATTCCGATTCTCCCACAGATGCCAGAGTCTTCCCACACATCTCTGAGAATACATTCCAATCCCATTACAGATCATGCCTTTTGCGAAAGGATCATCCAGCAGTCCACAGTCTCCATTCCATTCCAGAATAGAATCAATATTTCCCTTGACGATTGTATCCAATCCCAACACCATTCGACTTCCTGAACAGATCTCTGGTCGCAATGTCTCCATCATAGGACTCCAACCATCAATCTTTTCCTCAATCATTACAGGAATGACTCGTTCTCGGAATGAATAGTCGGATCGATCGACAAGACAATAGAAATGATTTCGCTGTCTGCTGTTTCGTTCAATCCCTGCCACCAGTCTGTCTACCCAGACAGGTGAATACCCTGCCTCTGCTGAATAGGCTGGTGTGCCATTTCTGTTTGTATATAATACCATGAAGATGTTCATGACTCTTTATCATCAAATAGATTACTCCAGATACGAAGTTTTTCTTTTTTGTATGCAGCCCTGTTCTCAAGTTCTTTTTGTGTGGTGATACCAGCATCAATTAGTAGTTGTAACATGCAATAGACATCACCAGCCTCATTGACAAACTTCTGTCGCTGATCTTCTTCTATCTCATGCTGATAGGAATACTTTCTAAGAATCTTGGAACATCGTTGGGTAAGCTCACCACATTCTTCTGCGGTGATGAGCATTAGTTGTTGTAGTTTATTTAATGGGTTCATAGTACTGTAAGGGAAGTTGGGTCATAGATTTTGGGGGGAGGGGTATGATGATGTTTCATTGAGATAATGTTTCATTGAGATGATCGAGATGATGTTTCATTGAGATGATCGAGATGATGTTTCGAGATGTTTCGAGATAGTTCGAACTTCCATTATTGCATTTATAGCTTACAATTGCATCTGACATTTTTGGGGGAACAGTCCCCAACTGTCAAGTTTTAAATTGGAGTGTAGCAATCTTTACTCCATTCCAATATTCGAATCTAGACTGGTATACTCCACTAGAATATTCTAGTGAATCTGCCTACACTAGAACTAGAGATTGGAGTGTAGCAATCTTTACTCCACTAGAATATTCTAGTGAATCTGCCTACACTAGAACTAGAGATTGGAGTGTAGCAATCTTTACTCCACTAGAATATTCTAGTGAGAACAGATTAATCTCTGGTCGAGAATTCTAGTGTAGCAATCTTTACTCCACTAGAATATTGGAGTGAAAGCTGCTACACTCCAATCTCTAGTATGCCTTTCGCATGCGATCCACCAATTCCATTTCCATCAGCTGCTCAGGATTCATGCGATGTTCGCTGTAGTTTCTTCGCACCTGCTCCTTGACAAAGTCCACCTGCTTCTTGGCAGGTCGAGAAATAGCTTTGAACTGATATTGTGCTTTGATCTCTTCCATGACCATGGTGCGCTTCTCAGTTTGAAGGATTGACAATTTGATTATACCATACAGGATCAGCATCACGCAGGATTGCCAATGGTGCCTGTCGGCTATCCAGCTTCTCAAAGTATTCTGCTGGAGTATGATTAGCGATAAGCTGCTTGACGAATTTTGCTTTGGTGACTGGACCACGATGCTTGAATCGAGCCACAAATTTGCGTTTGCCATTCAGCATGTAGTAGAGGAATCCAGCAGAGGTAACAAACAGGTCTTTTGCAAACATTGGGTTCTCCTAGAGAGTAGTCGTCATCAATCGTATGATTCTATTCTACAGAAATGTTTTCAAAATGTCAAGCACTTTTTGCATTGAGAATTCGATAGCCTTGAAGCTCTGTGCCATCAGATCTGGCATCCATTCTCATGATCTCCTCTGCCTTGGACTTGGACATCTTGGGTAATGTCATCATGTAGTCTCTGCCATTGGTATACCAGACATGGTAATCAACAGCCAGTTTCGGTGGTGTCTTGCGAGCCATGTTCGAATCCTATTAGAAAATGTTTCAATCAAATTCAACACTGCTATTCTCTTACATCTCAGAGAAAAAGTCAAGCATTTTTTGAACACTCTCCAGCCTCACTAGCGGTCGATTTACAGATCTTGAGCTATGGCATTCGCAAAATAAAATCGACCGCTAGTGAGGCTGGAGAGTGTCGAGAGAGGGAGTGGAGTCTAGAATGCTTCACTCCTCCATAGGAGTAGAGTGTGGGCTGGTATGCTCCACTAGAAAATTTGGGTGAAGCAGCCTACACTCCTCTGTTCTAGTGGAGAGAGAACTGGTATACTCCACTCCAATATTGGAGTGTAGCAATCTTTACTCCACCAGAAAATTGGAGTGAGAACAGATTAATCTCTGGTCGAGAATTCTAGTGAAGCAGCTTTTACTCCACTCCAATATTGGAGTGTAGGATGGTATACTCCACCAGAAAATTGGAGTGAAGATTGCTCCACTCCATTCGAATATTCTCGTGAAGCAGCCTACACTCCTCTGCAGCAATGGAGTAAAACAGGGTTTACTCCAATCAACGGGGTTCTGTGAACGGGGTTTGACGAAACAGGGTTCGGGGTTTTGTGAAAAAAATCGCTGAACGGTGTTTAGGGGTAAAAGATGGACTCTGGACACTCAGATCTTAGACCATTGAACTCTGGACACTCAGATTTCGAACCATCGATCTCTGGACACTCAGATTTCGAACCATCGATCTCTGGACACTCATGGTTCTAGACATTGAACTCTTCACAACACAAAAATACATTTATTAAACTAATAAAATGATTTTCACTTGACCACACCCATCACACTCTCTTCAGCCTCATCCCAGATTGCAAACAATTCTTCCTGCTTGTATCCGTACTTTTTTTCCAACTGACATTCAAGTTCAGCAGCCAGAGTACTCGCAGTATTGTTCATTCGAATCATATTCTCATATTCTTTCTGAAGTTTCATGTTTAAATCATATTCAGTTGACACATTCATTTTCATTCTCCATGTCAGATGAAAACCATTCTTCTAGTGTTGTTTCAACATATCCAGAAGTTGATTCAATTGTGCAGAGATTCTTAAAATATTGCACTCTAAAGAAGTTAAGTTTTTCAACTCTATTCTTTTCACTATTATAGAAACCTTCAATTCTTGCCTTTCCATCTATCCCAAATGTAGAAAGAGCACGAATGTATCGTTGTGGAATAAAGAAATATAATAACGAATCTTGTATATTATTATAGACCACCACTCGCAGATCACCAGTCTTTTCGATTCCTGCCTGAGAAATAGTATTTGATATAACAAATCTATGAGTATTTTTAGAATCTGTTTGTTTGTTTAATGTAATAGTTCCAGTCTTACATTCAGTTCCATCTGAAAAATCATGATAATGATTATCCACAACTTCATATCCGCCAATATATGCCATGGTCTCTTCCAACATTCTACTAACATTATGAGCCATCGGATCAGTGATATCTAGATCTTTGTAATTCGGATTATAGACTTTGATGATATCCTCCAGAATTCTTTTATTCTTTTTAAAGATTGAGAGTTTGGCAGCTTCTCTTCCTCCACCATTTTCTTGTCCTTCTTGTTCTAGAATGTCATCAAAAGAAATAGTAGAATGTTGGCAACAGAGAATCACAAAATCAGGCACTTTGTATTGCTGTATTTTAGTAAACTGTTGAGTCTTGCTGTTATAAGAACAATTGATTTTACCACCACCTCTTTTGTTGTCAATAAACGACAATGATTCTATGACACATTGTGGAATAAAAAAGTATTCCAGGTCATCAGTCGCATTGTTGTAGACCACCACTCGCAGATCACCAGACTTCACAATTCCTGCTCTCGAAATTGTGCCTGTTATTGCCATTTGGTGAGTTGTTCCTTTTCCATTTTCTGATACTGTGGAAGTCTTGCAATCAGAACCATCTGAAAAGTCATAGTGAGCAGCATCAACAAATTCATATCCACCAACATGTGCCATGGTTTGTTCAAGCAAATGCGAAACATTATGACTCACCAGTTCATCAATATTCTGATTCAAATACTGAGGATGATAGACTGTAATGATTTTCTCCAGAATCTTTCTGTTTTTGCGAATCTCTGATTCTTTTTTTGTTTGACTATTCATTTTGTCTCCGTAAATAATTTTATTTCTTCTTTTGAATATACTTTACAAACACCATTCTTTCTTTTCATTATGAGAATATCATTTTGAACCTTTCTTGCATTGTCCAGAGATCTTCTAGACTGCATGTGTTTTTTGGTTTTACCAGAACCATGGAGTCTTTGGAATGCAAAGGTGTCAATATTTGTTTCATCAAGAACATGAAACATCGGATTGCGAGCTACAGTTGTTGCTGACATATTAACAATACTTGGAAAGACGTTCTGGATTGGTGATTCCGGATTGGAGCACATTGGCAAAATTAAGAACAGTTCTCATGTTTGGATGGTTGAGAGTTCCATCATTGTACTTGTCAATAATGGTTTCCATTGACTTCTTGGCAATCACTGGAGATTTGACCAGCTTGGAGACAATGTTCTTCATTCGTGAGAAGACTTGTGTATCCGAGAGTGTCAGATCAATGTTCATGGAACGAGAGAGCACAGCTTTGTCAAACTTGTCAGAGGACATATTTGAGATGAACACAATCTGTCCTTTGAAGGCAAATCGGTTTGGTAGCATCACTTCAGGATTGCCTTTCATCAGCTGGTCACGAGCTTCAGTCTCCAGAGCCAGTCGCTTGGCTGGATCCATGCCAACCACATTCTGCATTCTCTTTGAAGACCATGAGATTTCTCGGACATCATAGGAGTCCAGAGCAGCCTTCAGAATTGAGGCACAGTCATCGTTGGTGAACAGATCATCCAGATCATCAAACACAATCACCTTGTCATGGTGCAGAAAGAGATTCAGATAGAGACCCAGTGGAGAGGTTTTTGAGCGGAAGACCACGTAGTCTTTCTCTCGGACAAGACCCTGCTTCTCCAGTGTCTCGAGGACTGTGTGAGTCTTGCCAATGCCAGCGTTGCCTGTCACAATTAGCGAA
>Ga0208645_1000713_pt1 | contig 33291 bp, 38 predicted proteins | sample VirMetDEL_Sep_01_FD_184519 | JGI IMG/M metagenome (GOLD analysis project Ga0208645, IMG submission 184519) | Aqueous microbial communities from the Delaware River and Bay under freshwater to marine salinity gradient to study organic matter... | ecosystem: Environmental > Aquatic > Marine >... | reverse complement strand
AGAGGCCAAAGCCACCGCACTGAAAACAGCGGCACAGTCCACAGCGGATTGGGAACGCATCATGGCAGAGGCATCAAAGAACAGCCTCAAGGACGAGTGGCTAACAGCAGTGTTCAGTATACCTCTAATTCTTGTGTTTATACCAGATATGGTTCCACATATACAAGCAGGGTTCACAGCTTTGAGTACCTTGCCTGACTGGTATCATGAGATACTAATGGTAATTGTCCTTGCGAGTTTTGGTGTTAAGGCCGGTAAGGGAATGATGGAAATGATAGGGAAGAAATAATATGGCAATGTATGGTAAAAAGAAAACGACTAAAGCCTTCAAGACCTGTGCAGGTTGTAAGAGCAAGGCTAAGTGTAAAGCCGCTAAGAAGTGCTTAGGCAAGGCTAAGAAGTAATGCCTAAAGGACTCTACGCTAACATTCACGCTAAACGCAGACGGATTGCTAGAGGCTCTAAAGAACGTATGCGTAAGCCCGGTACTAAAGGTGCTCCAACAGCGTCTGCTTTCCGTAAAGCCGCTAGAACAGCGAAGAAGAAGAAATGATTAAGAAAACCTACGGTGCTGTACTGACAGGCACTTCACAGACTGTGTACACTGTACCGACAGGTAAAAGCGCACAGTGGGTGCTAATGTACATTACCAATACCAGTGGCTCTAATGGAAGTGTAGAGGTTGATTATTACAGTGCGGCACAAGACTCTACATTTTCTGTCCTTGAAGGTTACACGGTAACAAGTAAAGATTTTCTTCAAATTGGTGGAACAATCAATTCTTTTATTATGATGCGTGAAGGTGACAGTATCTCTGCATTTGCAACACAAGGAATGACAATGCTTGTGTCGTTGATTGAAGAAAACAACATCGTTCAAGGGGGCTAAATGCCTAAGTCTAAAGACCCTAAGTTAGCCAGAGCAGGTGTCAGTGGGTACAACAAGCCTAAGCGTACACCGGGCGGATCTAAGAAGTTTGTTGTAGTTGCTAAAGAAGGTGATAAAACTAAGACGATTCGCTTTGGTGATCCTAACATGACAATCAAGAAAGCTCAGCCTGCTAGACGTAAGAGCTTTAGAGCACGACACAAGTGCGACACCAACCCGCCTAGTAAACTGACAGCACGTTATTGGTCTTGTAAGAAGTGGTGATTTAATGGCTCAAAACTTTAATCAGTCAACTGTTGATTCTGAGGAAGATTTTGATCTTGGTACGGTTATTGAAATCACCTACCCAGATACACCACCTTCTTACGATCCAACAGCACCTGAAGGTGGCGATGGCACTGAAACATATCAGGGTGGTGGTATCGCAACACCTACTCCACCTGCAGGATGGGATGCTAACGCTTATTTACGAGCAAACCCAGACGTAGCCGCCGCAGGCGTAGATCCTTTACGTCATTATCTTGACTATGGGCAAGCGGAAGGCAGACCACTTGCACCAGTTTCAACACCTCCGCCAACTTCAAGCGGATTTGATGGTGCGGCCTATTTAGCCGCTAATCCTGATGTAGCCGCCGCTGGGCTTGATCCTTTGTATCATTGGGAAACTTATGGTAGAGCTGAAGGAAGACGACTACGCCCTGCAACACCTTCTAAACCTAAAGCACCTGCACCACCTGCGGCTGATGTTGTTTATAGCGCCAATGATCAGACATACAACATTAACTTTGATGACTCATTACAATACACCCAAGACCAATACAATCAAATTAATGAGTTGTTATCGAGTGGTAATGTAGAGCTTCCTTCTACAGGTGGTACATACAATTTTGACACGGATATTATCCAACAGCTTTATCAAGCACAACAGCAATATCCTGATCAAAAAATGCTGTTGTCTGAAGAATACGGATTGCTTGTTGATGCACCGCCTAGTATTTATTCATTCATGGCAGAAGACTTCGGCCCTGCTTTTGCCAATTCAATTCTAGGAAATTTAGGTGGTCAGGTAGCAGGTACTGTTGCATTTGATGTTTTCGGTGCTCCAATTGACCCGACAGGTATTGCACCTAACATTGTATATCAAGGCGGTAGAGCCGCAGGCACTGGTGCTTTATTTGGTAAATCCACCTTTGAAGCTAAAGTGTGGCAAGACCCTACTACAGGCGAGCCAATTATACAACAAACATTAAATATTGGTGGTGAACCTGCAAAGACATTATTTACTTCCGAAACAGAGTTTCAACAAAAACGTCAAGAAGAACTAGCACTTCAAGAAAAATATAACACTGCCGATTATTTTCCTCTTCCGACGAATATTAAAAAAGAGGTGACAGGCAAGGAAAATCCTTCATGGCAAGATTATGTCAACACTGATTTTGATTTAGGGCAAGTTGTGTTTGATTCGCTAACAGGCAGTCAAACACTAACAGAACTTCCTGAATCCACACAAGACATGGTGATGTTAGGGACAAAACTTGCTCAAGGTGATGATCCTCTTACAGCCCTTATTGATGTCTATGGTGATGATGTTGCAGATACTCTTGGCTTAGAAAAAATTGCGAATGATTCAATTGATGCTATGTTTGATCCACAAGTAGCAGAGTGGATTAAATCTAATCACGATCTTGCAAAACTAGGTGCAGACGTTGTAGTTCGTGGCAAAGATTTATCTGCGTCAATTCGTGATCGTTATGGTGATGACTTACTTACAGCTTTAGGGGCTGAAACTAAAACTGGTAAAGCCGCAGGTATTGCAGGTTTAGACTTTGCAGTCAACCTAGATCAAGGCATGGATCTTGCTCAGGCCACTGGAAAAGCGTTATATAGTTTCTTTGACAATGGCGGAAAGTTATCTGATTTAATTTCAGGTGAAGGACTATCTTTTAATTTACCAGAGGTAGACTTACCTGCTTTTAATATAACTAACCCATTCAAAAGCCTTTTCCCTGAAATTAATGTTGACTTACCAGATGGAATTGATTTATCAGGAATTGATTTAAAAGGTATTTGGGACAATCTTAAAGGCAAAATGCCAGACGGGATTGATTTTACTTTTACATCAGATCTTCTTAATTTTGGTTTTGAAGTCCCGCAATTATTTGAAATGGGCTTTGAAATGGAAGATTTCGATTGGCCTGCCATTAATGTTGGTGATTTGTCATTAGGTGATTTTACAAAGTTTAATATTTCTTTACCAGACATCGAAGGCTTTGGTATTAACTTAACAGATTTAAATATTGACATTCCAGAAATTGAATTTCAATTAGCTTTGTTAGGTGAACGTATTCCGGGTGAAAGAGTTGTAGGAGATGAAATAGTACAGTCTTTGTCTTCTGAATTTGATTTCTTACCAGAAGATGAATTAACATTTTCTCGTCAAGTATTAGAGCGAACTGTTTAATTTTATTGAAAAACGTGGTATAATATAGTTATGACCTATTTAAATTTAGTAAACGCAGTTCTGCGAAAACTCCGTGAAGAAGAAGTTACCACTGTTGATGAGTCAGATTACTCAAAACTGATCGGTGATTTTGTCAACGATGCAAAACGTCTAGTAGAAGATACTTGGGACTGGACAGGCCTACGTTATACATATTCAATCACTACAACTATTGGTGATGGTTTATATTCATTAACAGATTTTGGTGTACGTTCTAAAGTATTGTATGTCCACAATGAAACACGTAATAGTAAGGTTCTTCAAGAATCACTACAACGCATTCGTCAGTTAAATTTAGACAGCAACTCAGCTACAGGGCCGGTGGCTTACTACGCAATTGATGGTCTTGATGGTAATGGTGATGCACAGATTCGTTTTTATAGAACACCAGATTCTGTAGAAACATTTAGCGTCTACACTGTAAAGCGTACAGCAGATTTAAGTTCTGACTCAGATTCTATTTTAGTACCTTCATCGCCTATTATTCAATGGGCATACTCTTATGCATTGCGTGAGCGTGGTGAAACAGGAGGTCAATCAGCATCAGAACAGGCTGTTTTTGCTAATCAAGAACTATCTAATGCGGTAGCTTTTGATGCAGGTTTAAGCCCTGATGAGACAATCTGGACAACATCGTAATGGCTAAAGAGCTACAAAGCATTGCAATTCAGGCTCCGGGTTTTTACGGGTTAAATACTCAAGATTCTCCTACTTCATTGCCTGAACAGTTTGCATTGGTTGCTGAGAACTGTGTTATTGACCAATTTGGACGTATCGGTGCTCGTAAGGGCTGGGCATACCAAACAACCACTGGTGGAGACTCTTTAGTCTCTATCGGTGAATTTATTAAGTCTGATGGTACAACAGAAATTATTTCTAGCAGTGCTACAGCAATATACAAAGGTACTACAACACTCACAGACATTACCCCTGCATCGCACACGGTGTCAGATGGTCTATACGATCATGCTACTTTAAACGGAGTACATTTTTTATTTCGTGAAGGGTCTGATCCTATTTACTATGATGGGACTACTTGTGATGAAGTTAGCGCACACATCGATTACAGCGGTACAGTACCTGCTGGTAATATTGTGCAGTCTGGATTTGGTAGACTCTGGGTTGCCAAAACGTCAGCCAATAATTCAACAGTATATTGGTCAGACCTCCTCACTGGCTTTAAGTGGGATACAGGTTCGTCAGGTTCTATAGATGTATCTAAGGTATGGCCTGACGGCTCTGATGAGATTACTGCATTAGCCGTACACAACGGTATTCTAGCAATCTTTGGTAAACGTCAGATTTTATTATATTCTGGGGCAGATGACCCGGCAACAATGAAGATAGCTGATACTGTGGTAGGTATCGGTTGTATTGCTAGAGATTCAATTCAGGTTACTGGGACAGACTTAATATTTTTATCAGACTCTGGTGTTCGTAGTCTTAAACGTACCATTCAAGAAAAATCAGCTCCGATGACTGATATCAGTAAGAATGTACGTACAGAATTGACAACATATCTTTTGGCAGAGTCTCAAAATATTTTTTCTGTGTACTCTCCTGAAGAGGCTTTTTATTTATTACATTTGCCTACAACAAATATTACATACTGTTTTGATATGCGTACACCTCTACAGGATGGAGCACATCGAGCAACACAGTGGGATAGTATTCAGCCACAAGCATTTTGTAGAACCCGTGATGGTGATTTGTTACTTGGTAAGACTTTAGGCATTGCAAAGTACACAGGATACGACGATAACGGTTCAGCTTACCAGATGGCATACTTCACTAACTATATTGACTTTGGTGCTCCATCAAATCTAAAGCTACTTAAGAATTTAAAGATTACGGTTATTGGCGGTAGCGCAACAGACATTGTACTTAACTGGGGTTATGATTATTCTTATAACTATAAGAAGAAAAGATTTACACTCTCTACTCAAGTCATTGCAGAGTATAACATTGCAGAATACAACATCGGTGAGTTTAATGCCGGTGTTTTAGTAAACCGTCCAAATGTAAACGCAAGTGGAGGCGGTCAAGTTGTTCAGCTTGGTATTGAAGCAGAGGTCAATGGTGCTCAAGTTTCAATTCAGAGGCTGACGGCTCAAGCAACAATAGGAAGGACTATCTAATGTCAAACTATACTAAGACAACTAACTTTACAGTCAAGGATTCTTTGGCATCTGGTAATCCTGCCAAGATTATCAAAGGTTCTGAAATTGATGATGAATACGACGCAATTGCAACTGCGGTAGCAACAAAGTCTGATACAGCATCACCTACATTTACAGGAACTGTGACAGCTCCAACAGTGACAGTTACAGGTACACTCACAGCAGGCACAATTGATGGTGGTACATACTAATGGCTGATATTGATTTAGCAGGATTGTTGGGTACTGCAGGTCAGGCGGCATCTGCGCTTTTACCTTACACTATGTCAGGGGAGCAGATTGATTATTTAAAATCTACAGGTGCTGATCTAGCGTCCCAAGCAACGACTTTAGGAGAAACAGCGGCTGAAGAGGCTCGATTCACTCCATTCACTGTGACAACTGGCACAGGAACTACAACGATTGGTGAAGGCGGTGCAATAACACAGGAATTAGCAGAGACTCCAGCGGCTATACAGTCTGGTTTAATGTCACAGGCTTTCGGCTCTATACCTAATATTCAAGTTTCTCCAGAACAATTATTTGCACAGCTCACTGAGATGCGTAGACCTGAAGAAGAGCGTCGTCGATTAGAGCTTGAGAATAGGCTTAGAGCACAGGGACGACTAGGCGTACAGACTGGTATGTTTGGGGGAACTCCAGAGGCTTTAGCATTGGAAAAGGCTATTCAGGAACAACAGTCTGCTGATATTTTAAGTTCGCTTACTCAAGCTGGGACACTAACCGGGCAGAATATTACAAATCTTCAGGGACTATTAGGTGCGGCGTATACACCAGAAACACAGGCTCTAGCGGCTCTTACACCAGCGGCACAGTTCTCTAACATTGCACAGTCTGCAGGTCTTGGTGCTTCTGAGGCTCTGTACAAAGGCGGTATTGCAGGTCTTGAATCTCAAGCGGCGGCATCGACTGCGGCGGCATCGCTGGAAGGCCAGCGTGTACGTGCATTGGCTGATGCATTGTCAGGCTTCTTTGGTGCTGAGGCCACAAAAGGAGCAACATCACCTTATCAGCAACTTTTAGCGGCTTTAGGTATTGGTGGTGATAGTTCTCTAACAGATACTATGGGATCGGTATAATGGCAGTAGCTCCTAAATCAATGATTCTTGATATGCTGAAAACCCCTCAGCAGGTCAGAGAAGAACAGCTTGCAAAGATGCGTCAACAGTCTGCGGCACAGGCCCAGTTGCTTGCACAGCCTGTAAGCGGTACAACAGCTCTGCCGGGTCTTTTGAGCCGTTTTGCGGCTGGTGAGGCAATGGAACAGCGTGTAGATCTTGATAAGGCCGCACGTAGAGCCACAGGAGCCCTTGGTAGCGCTGCAGGCATGCTAGGATACGCTAAAGCAGAAAGTGCTCTTAGAGACGCTCTCAAGACGCCTGAAGAGCGTTTAGCAGGTATTCGTCAGCAAGTGATGAAGGGTGTTGATGTATCAAACTCTAAAGAACTGATTGCGGCGGCAAAGCGTCTATCAGATGCTGGAGACACTCAAGGTGCATCCTCACTGCAACAACAAGCACAGCAGGTTGAAAAGGCCGCCGCTGACATTGCATTGACTCAGGCTCAGGTTCGTACAGAGGCCTCTAAAGAAGCCGCTAACATGGCTAGAGCAGGTTTAGACGCTGAAAAGATTCGTGATCGACTAGCAAAGCGTGGGTTAGAGATTGATAACCTTGAACTTGATGCAATTGTTAAGCAGGCACGTGCTGATAACTTAGAAGCTGATACCAAAAAGAAAGACTTTGAAGTTGAAAGACTGCAAAAGATTCTTCCGGGTGAGTTAGAAATGCAAGCTGTCGAGATTGCTCTTACAGCGGCAAAGGCTAATAAAACTGCAGAAGAAGTCTCCCAGCTCATCCAACAGGCTCAACCAAATCTTGATAAGGCAATTGCTGATGCGGCGGCTACGCAAGCTCTGGCAGAACTACGTGGTGCTCAAACAGAGCAAACTGCTGTCGAAACTAAGCAGGCTAAAGAAAGATTCCCATTGGAAATGGTGGGTCTTGATCTTAAAAACCAAGCGCAACAAGCGGGGATTACACTCGATCAGGCTCGTGTTAATTTGGTTAATGCACAGGTTACCACAGAAGAAGTCACACAAAGAGCGCAGGAAGCCCAGATCAGTATTACACAGGCTCGTGAAGAGCTGGTTAAAGAAGAACTAAGTCGTTATATCCAAATGACTCCATCAGAGGTTCTTAAGTCTAAGCTAGGTGTTAAAGAGATTCAAGGAAAGATCGATAAGCTAGATTCTGAGACTTTGTTGAATCGTGGGCGACTTGCTGATATCGGACAGACTGAGTTCACTCGTGAATTGAATACGCTTGTGGAAAGCGGCTATTACACTCCTGAACAGGCTCAGGCACTTGTAGAGACTCGACTACAAACTATTGCTAACAAAGGTAGTTTAGCGCAGATTGTAACAGAAGACAGAGCTAAGACAACTATTAAGAATGTTTCTCAATACGTTGTAGATACTGCAGGTTCCGCAAAAAGAATGCAACAGTCTCAGTCAGCTTTGAGTTTGATTGTAGATGCCAATACAGGTAACTTTAGATCAACAAAAGAATTCTTTACAGCATTTGCGGCTAAAGCCCCTGATATGTTTGGTTTCGCAGATGAAGCAATGTCTACTCTTGCTTCTAACGAACTTTTAGAAGTTCTATTAGGTGCTAAAGCTCTAGACAATGCCTCTAATCTTAAGGGTGCATTATCTGATCGTGATTTGGCATTTGTAAGAGAGCTGGCAGGTAGTCGTAATATGAAACCTGAAGCACTCGCTACTTTATTCCAAAAGCAGTTTTCTCAGGCCTATGCAGAAAATCAAACTGCAATGACTCTTGAATCAATGATGGCTGACATGTCACCAACAGAAATTGCTAAATTCCCTTATGGAAGAATTACAGAAGAATTAGAAGCGGCTAATCGCATTTTAGGTAATAGTATATTTGAAAAAGAAGCTAAGAACTACGGGCTTACCGTTTACACTGACATCCGTGAACGTGCGGCACAGCAGTAAGGAGATACTATGGCAGGTAATTCACCTCCACTAACAATGCAACAGGCTCAAGAGACTTTACAGAAATATGGTATTCAGTCTCCTACTATGGCACAGCCTATTCCTCAAACACCAACACAATCTGCTGTTCCGGGTTTAGACGAATCTGCTGTACCGCCTCCATTGTCTGATATTGTCAGTGACTGGATAATGCGTAATGTCGTTGGTAGTGCAACAATGTCAGGGGAAATGGCAGGCATTATCTACGGTGCTAAAGAAGGTGCTAAAGCCTTTCAAGAGATTCCGGGCACTAAAATGTTACCTCGACAAGCTCAAGCAATGGGTATGTTTACCTTTGGTGCGGCTGGTGCTGTCATGGGCGACAGTCTTAAGAACTTGTTTACAGGTCAAGGGGATGTTCTTGACTCAATCAATGAAGGACTAAAATCTGGCCTATTCTATGGCATGGGGGAAGGTGTTGTCAAAGGTGTTACCCTAGCCGGTTCAGCGATTAGTAATATCCGTAAGGGTGTACAGCCATCACCAGAACAACTTGCCGCACTGCAAAATCTTCAGAGCGAATTGAAAGCCTACGGTATCGAAATCGGTGAGCAAGTAACACTGACAATGGGACAGATTCAACAGAAAGGTCTGACCAATACTTTAGAGTCTATTGCTAAGGCTGGTTTCGGCGGTGACAATGCATTCCGAGCGATGTATGAAAAGCAGGCAGAGTTTATTGTCAATCGAGTCGATAAACTGGTTCAGGGCTTCACAGGCCGCTCACGCCTTGAAATAGGTGAGGCTGTAACAAAGGCTATCCAAGAAGGCGATGAGGCTCTGAAGGCTTGGGCTCAACCTAAGTTCAAGGAGATTCATGAGCTTGCAGGCGGAGCCAAGATTAGCATTCAAGGAACTGAAACATTTGTACGTAATCAGCTTGCCAAAGGCAGGCAGAACATGCGCTCAGGCACTCGATTAGATTCTGAAGTGGAGTCTCTATACAAAGATTTATTACAAAACCAACGTAATATTACATTTGAGAATCTGTTCGATCAAATCTCTATGTTCACTGCAAAGCTACGTCAGGTGCAACAGGCAGAAGTTCGCAACCCAGCTCTTGAAAAACAATACACAGTATTGATTAATCGCTTGATGAAAGATGCTCGTAGGGGCGCTGAAAAACTTGGCAATCCTGAGATCATGGATAAATACGATAGCGTCACAGGGATCTACAAGGAAACACTCAGAAGCCTCTATCCTAGCACATTGAAGGGATTAGCTACAAAGGCTCCTGAGTGGGTAGGTTCTGAGATTGCCAAGACTGGTAACGTCTCTGCAATCCAAGATGCATTCAAAGCAATCGATGCATCTGCAGAGTTTCAACGTAGGACTGCAGGATCTGCTGAGGCCGCTGGACAGGTTGTTTCAGATGCCGCACAACTTAAGCGTGATTTAAAGGGTGGATATCTAAGACAGCTCTTAGAAGGTGTTGAGACTGCAGAAGGTACTGTAGGTGCTCTAGCTCAATTGAAGCGTAAATTACAAGGCGCTGAAATGGGCGATACTTTTAAGGCTATGTTGACCCCTGCAGAACAAAAGTCTGTTAATGAAATATTAGATTTTTCTGATTTACTTGTACAAAACTCTTCAGGAGCCTTTAGTCTGGTTGTCCGTGGTAGACAGGCTGGATCATTGAATCAGGTTCTCACACAGGCTGGTACAGGTACTACAGTCGGTGGTGGTATCTTTGCAGATCCGATGTTATTCATGGCCGGTGTATCTATTCTTACAGCCCCTAAGATTTTAGCAATGCATGCTTTGAACCCTAAGACGGCAGATAAGATGTTGAAAATGCTAAGACCACTTACTAATCGTATGATGAAGCCTGATTATGTTATGAATGCTCAGGACGCACGTATGGTTGGTTTGATGCTTGCCAGCACTGCAGATTATGTAGGAGGTTCAAGTGACAAGTATGAAGGTATTGTCCCTGCTGATGTTATCTCATCTCTTCAGGTAAAAGGATTACCCTTTGATGAATCTCTACGTTATACAGCTCATCGAATAAACGTGCTGGCTGAAACTGGTAAAGACATCGGTAAGATCAATTCAGACATGCCCGGATCGTTAGCCGCTGAGGTACAATCCGGTGCAATACCGCCTGAGATTGGTGGGGTCTAATCCATTATATCAAAAATATCCCCTATCATAATTTTAATAAAGGGGATATTGATTATATAACCATCAAAGAAATAGACTTGGGCATCATCAATGTCCTCGCCTGACTTCCATCCTAGAACTGGTTGACTATTTACTGTTTCTGCTGACAGCCCGAATACATTGTGGAACCTAACTGTTACCATCCCCAGTCATCTCCTTCTAGTCCGTGTGCGTTATAGTCTGTGACTCGTTTCTCAAAGAAATTAGAAATAGAAGACCCACCAAGAAGTTCCTCCATCCACGGTAAAGGGTTCTCCTTAACCTTCCAATTCGTCTTGAGGCCAAGCTGGAGTAGTCTCCGGTCTGCCAAATAACGGATGTACTGCTTGACATCTGCCGCCGACAAACCTTCCAAGTCACCCATCTCATACGCCAGATCAATAACCTTGTCTTCAAGCTTGACTGCAGTGCGGAACATCTCGTAAATATCTTTCTTAAAATCATCGTTCACAATCCGTGGGTGTTCATCACAGAACTCTCTAAATAACTTTGCCATTCCTTCTGCATGTTGACTTTCATCACGTACTGACCATTCTACTACAGTACACATACCCGGCATCTTACCAAATCGCTGGTAGTTCAGTAACATTGCAAATGCACTGAACAATGACATACCTTCATTTAACACAGACCGTGCAATTGCAAGGGCTGTTCCTTGATGCGAATGTACGTCAATATCGGACATGAACTCCACTTTTGCAGACATTTGCTGATACTCTAAGAAGGCGGTAAATTCTTCTTCAGGAAGTCCCAAAGTATCATTGAGCAAAGCGTAAGCTCTTTGGTGGATAAATTCTCGACTCGCAAAAGCTGTGAGCATTGCTCTGATTTCATTGTTCTTAAACTTGGGAATGTAATACTCCAAGTAGTTTGTTCCCACTGCAACGTCAGTTTGCGTAAATAACCGCAAGATCTGGGTGATATGGTGGCGCTCTTTTTCCGATAATTTTCCTGATTTCCAGTGTGATACATCTGTCTGTAGCTCCAACTCATCTTCTATCCAGTGAATTCGTTCATGCTCTGTAGCGTATTTAACTGCCCAAGGATACGTAAACGGTTTGTATGTTACGTTACTATCTAGTAGGGACATCTATGTTCTCCAGTTCTGTTTGGTTCTGATATATTACATTCATCAGGTTGTTATTATGATAGATTAACCTATCTACCTCATCCTGTAAAGTACGAAAGTGGTCAAAGCAGTCATTCAGTATCCGCTTGTTAAACGGATCTGAGTCTTTGATTAGTTCAAGACGTTTAATTAAGTTTTCCGTTTTCTCTTTCAAGGACTTTAATCTCCAGTTCCAACCCGATGATCTTCGCATGTAATTTGCGAGCCTTCTCCCACTTCCTATTGCACTGAGCCTTCAACAGTTTCAGCCACACCTTCTTCAACTTTAAGTCTATCCCTGACATGATACACATACCTCATCATCTTCAAAGTCCTTCAGCGCATTGCGATCTACTTTAGTCCCAACCTTCTCCGCTGTAACCCCCGCAGTCGTTCTGAGATAATATAGTCCTTTAAGCCCTTCCTTCCACGCCTTGAGGTGTACCTGATTGACAATAGCCTTGTCTGTCCCAGATGGGAAGAATACGTTGACGCTTTGACCTTGGCATATAAACTCTTGCCTTTTTGCGGAGTGTTCCACAACCCACGTCTGATCAAGTTCAAACGCCGTCTTAAACGTAGCTTTTTCATCTCCGTTGAGGAACTCCAAGTGCTGTACAGAGCCTTCGTTCTCAATGATAGACTGCCAAACCTTCTTGGTATTCTGGTTGTATTTATCTAAGATTTCCTCCAAGTACGGGTTGCGTACAGTGTGGCTACCAGCCCTAGTACGATGCACGTAGCAATTTGATATACGGGGCTCAATAGAAGCAGAACACCCGCATAGGATACTACTATTAGCGTTAGGAGCAATAGCCAACAGATGCATATTTCTAACACCATAACCCATTCCATCAGGACATTCGCCACGTTCCACAGCGAGCTGGTAGGTTGCTTCAAGAGCTTGGGCTTTGATGTCTTTGAAGATTCCATAATTCTCTGATGCCGCCTGCCAGCTCTCCCACGCTATGCCTTTGCTTTGGAGGTATCCGTGGAATCCCATTGCTCCAAGACCGACTGAACGCTCTCTGTAAGCTGAGTAGACAGCTTTTGATAGTTCTTCTGGTGCGTTGTCAATAAAGTATTGAAGCACGTTGTCCAAGAATCGGATAAGGTCACCAACCATGCCGCTTGTTCTCCATTCATCGTACTTTTCGATGTTGACGGAGCTGAGGCAACAGACTGCTGTACGTTCTTCATCTGTTGCGAGATGGATTTCGTTGCAGAGGTTAGAGCCATTAATTGTGAGTCCAAGCCTTTTCTGAGCGTCTGGTAAGCCTCTTCTGGCTGTGTCGATAAAGTTAAGATATGGACTGCCAGTTCTGAACCTAGCTTCAAGGATTCGTTGCCATAATCTGCGAGCCTTGACTGTATCTCTGACAATTCCTGTATGCGGGTCTGTAAGATTGAATTCTCTATCATTTATTACACTCTCCATAAAGTCATCTGTGATATTCACAGCATTGAATAAATTAAAACATTTACGATTGATATCTCCTCCAGTCGGAACTTTGAAGTTAATAAACTCTTCAATGTCCGGGTGAGATACATCTAAGTATGCGGCATAGCTACCCTTACGGGTTTTCCCTTGTTTGTACGCTGTCATTTGAGCGTCTACAACTTTCATAAAAGGTATCGGCCCCGGAGCTTTGTCAGATATACCTCTAACATCACCCCAGTGACCTCCAACGCCTCCTCCCTTGACCGATAGCCAAGCTACTTCAGCATTATGACTGATAAGGCTATCAAGATTGTCGCCCACGTAAGTAAGGAAACAACTAATAGGCAAGCCCCTGTTACCTCTGCCATGTTCAGGTGCGTTCGATAACACAGGTGACGCAAACATAAACCAACCCTTTGAAGCGTAGTCGTAGATACGTTGTGCCAAGTCAAGGTCATCATAGCAATAAGCCACTGAAGCACGTGCAAAGGCTTGCTGAGGACTTTCTTCATGCTCAAGCATATAGTAGTCACGCATGAGAGTAATTGCTTGCTCACTAAGTCGATTGTCTCTCTCATAATCAATATCAACTCCTAACCATTTAGTCATTATTTTGCCAGTCCTCGATCATTTTATTAAGATAAAATCTTGCTTTTTCTAAGTCTTGCTTTGGGCTTTGTTTGTGCATGTGCCGCAAAACATATTTGATTACATTACCCATGTAATAACTATAGCTATCTGGAGTAAAGTTATCAATAATATCAATCACTTCCACATTACCTTTCAAGTAATGTGGTGGATGATTAACCATATCTGGTCTTAAATCAGTCATTGGCTTTCCTCACCAGCTCCATAAAATGTTCAAAGTCTACAACTGCAAGAGGCTTTGAGCGATTCTGTTTAATAACTACCAGAGGTTCGTAATCATTGTGTCCAGTTGCTTGGACATAATAATTGTATACAGCTATCTTTGCTAGATTCTTACACTCGATAGTGTACGGGAATAGCTTTCTAGCCGCTGGAGACAGGAGAACATCCTCTCCCCCTGCCCCCATACTGGTGCTACGTACATCGTCGCTCTCAAGCCCTGAGAATGCGTCTAAGATGGCATCTCTGACAGCTTGCTGGAGTCTACGCCCTTTAGCCTTGGCAGACTGTGCGCTGATTCCTGTGCTTCTTGTAGCCTTGCTTCTCTGCTTTCTTACGGTCTTTGTAGACTTTTGCTTTATTGAACTTGCCACTATGTTTCGCTACCAAGTTCAGGCGGTGTAAACTTATCATTTTGATGCCTTAACATATACAGTAAATGTCCGTTCTCTATGGCTCTCTCTTCACCAAGATGTTCTAAAATTATAGACCACATTTCTGCTTCTGTCTTGCCACGTAATAGTCTATCTGCCTTCACATCACCGACACCTTTAGCGCCTATAATGTTGTCTACCTTGTCTCCTGTAAGGAACTGCTTGTAAAAACTCAGCATACCTTCTTCTGGTGTAACGTAATACTTTTCTTTCTTTACGAAATTATAGTGCCATCCTACGACTTGATTTAGATCTTTATCCAATGTCACGATAATAGAATCGTCACCTAGCTCAGTCGCTCTAATGGCAAGCATATCGTCTGCCTCTATGCCTTCATTAACTTTGGCATCCCATGAAGTCACTAAATATTCCCGGAGGATATGATAGTGAACAGGTTTATCTGTTCCTTTACGGTTTCCTTTATATGGTACAGTCACTGCAATTTCATTCCTGAAGTTACCATACCCTGTCAAGTGCAGTTCCCATGTCTGTAATTCAGGCAGGTCAAATAGAAGTAAATCCTCTAAGAAACCTGCCATTGTCCTGATGGCAATACCTTCATCCTCAGAATTGGTAGCAAAACCAATACGATAATTAAGAATATCGGCATCAATTAAACCATGCATTACAGAATTTCGTCGTCGTCCGATTCTGTAATCGGTTCGCCTTCATATGAGACTAGCTCATCGATGACCAGCTTACGTAGGGACGGAGAGACACCTTCCTTGTTCTTCCAAGTCCAGTTATATGTGCTAATCATAGCAACTGCCTTAGAGCCGTTGCCGATAGTAATGCCTTCAAGGACATCTCCATCTAAGTCAAAAGCACGGATTGGGTTATTGGACTTACAGGTTATAAAAAACCCTTTGTCCTCTTTCTGCCGTACTGCGAGGCCCATGTCCTCTAGCGCCTTCACAGCAGGGTCTGACAAGTTGCACAAGTCAACCTGATATTTACCCGACATTTCATTCTGCTTGTCGAGATAAGCCCACATGATGTCGGCTTTGATTTTTACACGATTTGTGTTTTCCATAGCATTCTCCTTTTTTGGTGCTACCATAATATTATACCACGATTTCAGTGCGTATCAAACCAATTCTTACCGATCTTTGATTCGGCATCTACTGGGCATCGAAAGCCCAAAGTAATCCCGGCTTGTGAGGCCGCATCGCACATGATTTGTGCAACTTGTTCACCATTTTTCTCCGCTGTTTCAACTTGTATTTCGTCGTGGACAAAAGCAACTTGTTTAACATTAAGTCCTTCTTTCCTGAAGGTTTTATGTGCTTCAATTGCCCATTGCTTGGCAATAATAGCACCGCATCCTTGAAGCAAGCTGTTGAGTGCCGCATGCTCGCTTCTGACCAATATTCTTCTACCATCAAGGCCCGGTACATGCCCTTTTGCCGCCACCTTCTGAACTTTCTCCATAAGCTGTTGTAGCTTAGGGGTGTTACGATAAAAACGAAATAAGATTTCATTCCCTTCTTTCGCCCCGCCGCCAACAATACTGCCGACTTTCGCTGGCCCAGCTCCATAAAGCGTTGCATAGATAAGCGTCTTTGCCTGAGGTCTAGTGATACCTGCGGCATCTGCGTTCTTCTGATGGATATCGCCATTCAAAAGCTCCTCTGTCCAATCATCATCCTGCATATAATGTGCAAGACATCTTAACTCGATCCCTGCAAGATCCGTGCCAACTAATACATTACCATCTTCTACAGTCCACAGTGATCGAATCTCTTGACCGTATGGTTTGGTTACTGATGGAACCTGTCCCATGTTGGGATTACGGTGAGTCATTCGTCCTGTCACTGCCCCGTTTGTAATAATACCTCCGTGTACTCTACCATCTTCTTTAACATGTTTCAACCATGAATCAATCATTGCAACACGTTTTTGTATCATTAGATACTCTGCAATCATCTGTGCTTCTGGTATGTCTACAGACTCCAGCGTAGATTCATCTACAATTGGTTGACCCTTCTCAGTGCGCTTAGTAGGTTTCCATCCAAGTGCCTGTAGTCGTTCTCCTATCTGCTTACGTGAAGCCAAATTGAATACAGTTACCTTGTCCTGTAGTCGCTTACCAGTTTTCTCAGACCATCTTTCCTCGACAATTGGAGGAAAAACAGATTGCACCGTGTCTTCCAGTACACCCATTCGATCTGAGAGCGTAGCTTTAAGAGTTGTAGCCGCAGGAATATCCAATCGAAATCCATTTTCTTCTTGTTTCCTGCAGATGACCGCAATATCATGTTCAATCGAAATGCTTTGATTAGAGTCTTTCCATCCATCAAAACCAGCCATAAGAACGCCAAAGACATTAGCGGTAAGCGCAACATCTTGCTTACAATATTGAACCATTTCATCTGATAAGCCATTATCATAATCCTCAAAATCAATCTTCTGGTTGTTCAGCTCCAGACCCCACGATCTCAAGCTGTGGCCGCCTTCTCGTTGTGGATTCAGCAGTCTTGAAAGAATCAATGTGTCTACCGCTTTCGATTTCGGTATCCCAATATTCCATAGCTTCCGCAACACTGGTGCATCGAAACCAATTATATTGTGTCCGATTATTTGATCGAACTCCTTTACCAGAGGCTCTAGAGTTGACGGATCTGTATGACATATCTGTTCTCCTGTTCTAAGATTCTGGGTCACACAACACCAAATCTTGCTGTGGGTGCTGTTCGTTTCTATGTCCAGTATAAGTTGTTTCATCATGATGCTCTATAAATCTCAATTGGCGTGTTTCTTCAATAAATCCTAAAAACTGTACACCTAATTCTTTTTGTCTATCAGACCGCTTAGTACCAATCCGATAAACCCCTTTTTCAGCTACAATATTCATTGTTTTCACATCGATAAGAATGATTTTACCTTCTTTATCCATCGCAATCAAGTCAATTGCCCCTGTGCATCCACAATTTCTAAAAACCTCGTAACCTTGATCCCACAGCCAAGTCACTGCGTAGTATTCTGCAAGATCTCCTAACCTATTTGAATCATTCACAATGCCTCCTCATCAAACTCTCGCATACGCCCGGTTTCGTGATTATACAGCAATGCACAGGCTTTACCAGTTATTCCTGAGAATCTATTCTTTAATACACGTACTCTAGTCGTATTACGTTCCTGATCGTCATCTGCCTGACCATTACGTTCCAAACCAAGCACCATATCAGAGAGCTGTGCAATACTACCAGATCCACGTAATTGTGCAAGCGATGTTGCCGCACCTTCTTCATGGCCTTTAGTATCTGGACGCTTAAGATGTGATACCACAATCAGAGCAATACCAGTTTCCTGCACCAACATTCTGAGCTTGGTCATGATTTCGTCGATTGCTTTACGCTCATCCCCGTTAGATTGAGCACTAACAATGATACTGATATGATCGACAAACACATAATCACATCGAGCAACTTTGGCAAGGTAGCGTACACGATTGACGATATTATCAACATCGCTGGAACCGAAATGGTCAAAGAGATACACACGATCTGTACCAAGTGTCTTATTAAATGCATCATCTTTTTCCTCTTGAGTAACCTCTGTATCTGGTAGATGCAATGGTTTGTTAGCCGCCATAGACATCAAAGATAGACCAGTTCTACGTACAGATTCTTCAAGGAACATCAGACCAATATTACGATCTGTTTCCTGTAGAATATGCCAGATAATCTCTCTGACAAACTGGGACTTACCCAGACCAGAGCCTGCTGTAATAGTAATTAGCTCTCCCTTCCTGATACCGTATGTCAGTTTATTAATACCCTCATAAGGGTAACCTACCTCAGCTCTCTCAATAGGAGTCATAACGCTGTCATAGAGACTGGAGCCTGCAATAATACCATCTGGAGTCCATCTTTCAGCTCTCCAGAAGTTATTGACATACTCTGCAGATCGATTCTCCATCAAGTAATCTGAGGCATCTTTGAGCCCATTGACTGCAACCATGCTCTTAGATTTGTGGCTAAATAGCTCTGCACAGAGTGCTTGAGCTTCTAAACCTACTGGATCATTATCCAAGTTAAAGATCACAGAATCAAAGCTATCAAGATACTCAAAGTTCTCTTTACAGTCCTTAAGAGCTGACTGAGCACCATTGCGTACAGAGACTACAGGGTACTTAGCTCCAAGCATCTGATAGGCTGATAGTGCATCAAGTTCGCCCTCAACAACTAGAATGTATTTTCCTCCGGCTGGGAATCGTTCCTGACCAAACAACTGAGGGTTACCTTTCCAGTCACCTTCAATGGCAAAATTCTTTTCACCTTTGATTCTAACTTTAGCGGCTGAACCAATCGGAAAGACTATATCATCTGATCTAAATCCTACACCATATTTCTCACAGGTAAATGCAGTGAGCTTACGGTCAGACAAGTCCCTGTAGATTAGCCCCTGAGAGCTACGTAGAGCCTCTGTACGGGACGATCTCTGTGGTAGTGATACCACTGTACCAGCTCCATCATTTTCCTTGGCTCTGTGACCACATTTAAAACAGTGCCCAAAGCCTGCATCATCGATTCCATAGCCTCGACTACTATCACACTCTGGACACTGCATATTGTATTTAACGAATGCCATTAAATTCGCTCCATTTTAACAATCTGTCCGTCTTCAATCGTGGCTATGAAGTTCGGCGGTAATAGTCGATCATAACCGAATGTAATATACCCATCACGATCCACAATTAGACGAAGTTTAACCTGTTTACTCACAATAGTTTACCTCTTTCACAAACTGTTCATCAACGCCACTGCGTTCGATATGCAACCATACATCAGATTTCTTATCAATGCAAATGTCTGGTGCATTTCTTTCTTGCTCTATTATTTCAAGCTCTTCAAGATGCCAGTAGTTAGGCATATCTGGATAGTTCTTTTCAAACTTCCAAGTACCCTCAATTGTGTACTCTCTATCCATCTCATCCCAATAATAGTGGGTGTAGGTGTATGTGCCTTCTTTCATTGCATCAAAATCCTTTTAAGCTCAACAACTGTTTTGCCTGTCCAAGCACTGAGTTGCTTCAGTGTGATGTATGGGTGGCTATCGTATAGCTCACAGATTTCTTGATTAGTCATTTTTCACTCCATCCCATCAACTAAGCGTTGAACCAAGACATCTGTGTATTGGGTCAAGCAACCATCCACTGCAACTTTTAAGTCCTGTACAGTGTCGTTTGCGACTGTATCAAAGAAATCATCTTCAGTGGTGTAATTCTTGATACGCTGATCTAATTCCCTTACTAGGGTCACTGTGCTTACTCTGTCCATGATTTAATTGCCTCTTCTAAGTCTTTACAATGAAATGATACAGGCTTTGGCTCAGATGTCAAAGTCTCTGAAATAGATTTGAATCTGCTATAACCAAAGGTATCATTGATCATATCAGCCTCATCAGCAAGAAAACAAGCCCACTGATAAGCCGATTCACCTGTCAAGCCTCCTGAGATGCTATCACGCTGTACTGAAGGAATCTTACCATTCATAATTCTGTCCTGTCTATCGTGTCTATCCTGTCTATTTATCTAGTTATTATAATAACCAGATGAATAGATAAATAAATAAACTATGTATCTAGTTATCTATATAGATAGGGTAATCGTTTGTATTCTCCAAGTCAAGTAAGTCATCTAAACTAATTTCTGTAGAGTTATCAAAGACATCTGCATCATCTGTAATAGTGTCATAACATTTGTTACAAAGATCTATGAACTCTCCAGTCACTTTCGACTTACGCACTGATTCTGCATCTGTTAGTTCTGAATTGCAAGCTAAACATCTCATCTGTTTCATCTCCTGATCTGCTTGATATTAAGGTGACCAGATTACTTATCTGATCTGCTTTAGATTATAGGGACTATAGCATACAAAAAATCTAAATGCAAATGATTCACAAATGCAAATGATTCACAAATGCGAATGATTCACAAATGCAAATGATTCACAAATGCGAATGATTCACAAATGCGAATGGTTATCATTTACAGAAATTTCAGTTGAAAAAGTTGGCATGGTTTATGCATTAGCAACAATCGTGCCAATGTTTAAATTTAGACGCAAAAAATGCGCTTATAAATAGTCGTAGTCCTGAGAGCGATTTTAAGCGCCTCTGAGCGCCGATAGCGCCGATTGGCTACCATAGCATGGAAAAAAATAGATCGTCGATTTAGGTTTTTTGGCACGGTAGTTGCTACGCACGTGCGCACGTAAATAAAGGCCGATAGCATATAACCGAAAGTTATAGGTATATGAAAAAATATTATTAACACTTTTGATTTTAGGTATGCTTTAATTACTACATCGATTGGCAACAAGGCCTTTCGTGTAAACCTAAACAGGAATATGAAAATGCAAAATATTATTCGCAACACAATTGAGTTTTTCAAGTATAACAAAGATGAGCGCATTGCACGTTACATGGTGCGTCAATATTGGCCAACCTTAGACGTACAATTCACCAAAGAGAAAAATGGTACGGTTCGGTTTTATACCGATCGCTTAGGCCTTCAAGGTTTCTATCGTGTACGTAAAAACAAGATGCGCCCGATAGCTGGTGAAGCTTACGATAGTTTCTCGCAAATCCATTGCGGCCTTATTACTATCGCTGTTGAAGCGCCCAAAGGCCGGGACATTTGGAACTTTAGCGTAAGCGCTGAAAAATAATTTCAACCACGGGAGCGCCCTAGCAATAGGGCGTTTTTTATTATGATAGAATCACAAGTTTTCGGGATAGATAATGGTGCAATGTTTCTCATTATCGTTTTTGGTTTAATCGGTCTTTATAGCATGGTGACAAAATGAGTTTTAAAACAGTAAACCCAAAGATCAACGAACACTGCCAACAATCGGCGGACAATAACGCTGATATGGTAATGATGGTAGTGCTATCGATTCAGCAACCATGGCATGCGGTTGGTGACCAAATGCGAGACTATAAAGCCCTAGGCGCTGATAGTCGTTTCGTATGGGGCAACAAGCGCAAAACTTTTGATTGGTTGCAGGAACATAAAGAAGCGCTCTACCGGGATACAATGGACGCAAAAACCGATAGCGAACTAATGCAAGCTTTTCTACAGGTTCCGGGCCTAGGACTAGCCAAGGCCGGTTTTTGTTGTCAGCTATTCGCTGGTAGAGTTGGTTGTATAGATGTTCACAATCTTAGGCGATTGAATATAGCGCCTAGTGTCTTAACCTTGAATAAATCAGCGACCGAAACAACCAAACGCAAAAAGATAGACGCCTATATTAGCGCTTGCAAGTCTAGGCGTACCAGTTGGCTATGGGATAGCTGGTGCAAGCTAATAGCTAAACGTGACCCTAAACGATGGGTAGATGGTGACCATGTTAGCGCCGTACACTTCGATTACTTGGTGCAATGATGGACAATAGAAACCCTATAGAAAAATTTCTAGATTGGTTATTGCAACTATTCTTTTATTAACCTAGGCCCGCAAATAGCGGGCTTTTTTTTGTCTCTAATGGGTACTATATCGACCCATCTTTTTTATCTTTCCAGCCTGTGCAGTCGCACAAATCGATATAGACTAAAAAATTTTTGTAGCCTGCAAAGTTGGCATAGTTCTTGCTAGACTGTTTAGCCTGTGTCGATTGGCATAGTCTTTGCAATAGCAACAATCATGCCAACCTTTGTAGGCCTATGAAGTTGGCATAGTCTTTGCAATAGCAATAATCGTGCCAACTCCGCAGACTATATAGCTGGCATAGTTATTGCATTAGCAATAATCGTGCCAACTTTGCAGACTTGATCGGGTCTAAATAGAATGCCGGGGACGTCTATATAGGTGATCTAGTTGATGTAGGTGCTACACAGACTTGCTAGAGCTAAAAATAAGAAAAAACTAGCAAAATTAAACACTTATACAGGTCTAGCTAAGTCTTTGAAATCTTTACAGATTCCGCACTGAAGAAAATGTAGTTATTTAAACTAAAAAGGTTGATTTTTGCTTGACTTGCGTGGTATAATATTAGTATGCAGTGGAGAAACTATGTCGAGTCCCATAGAAACAGAACAAAACACCCCAAAAAAGCGAGGAAGACCTAGAAAAACCGATATTGAAGCTAAAAAAAGAGGCAATAGAGGCATTGTAGGTAGACCACCGGGTGACGCCGCTAGGATAAATGAGTTTAAAGCTCGTTTATTAGCTACCAGCGGCGATAAAGTTATCAATAAAATAATTAATATTGCACTTGATGACGAACATCCCGGACAAATGGCGGCATTAAAGATGTGCATGGATCGGGTATTACCGATGTCATATTTTGAAAAAGATAAAATGTCTCAGGGTAAGAGTTCTGTAAATATTACTATTACAGGCGTCGGCGGTAAAATCACTGAAGGTGAAATAATCGAGGCGGAGGTAATAGATGAATAAAGAAGACTTAATTGATATTGTAAAAGAAGACCTAATCAAACACGAAGGTTACGTATCTGAGATCTATTTAGACTCAGAAGGCTATGAAACTTTTGGTGTAGGTCACTTGGTTACAGAAGATGACATTGAATATGGTTGGCCTGTAGGCACACCTGTCACTGAAGAAAGAATTGAAAACTGTTTTGAACAAGACATCAACACAGCCTATACAGATGCCTGTGCGCTTGTATTAAACTTTGCAGGACAGTCACCGGACGCTCAAAGAGTCTTAGTGAATATGGCATTTAATCTTGGCCGAAATAGATTAAGTCAATTTAAAAACATGCTAAAAGCTGTCAACGAAGGTAAATACAATATAGCCGCCGACGAAATGGTGGATTCAAAGTGGTATGACCAAGTAGGCCATCGTAGTAAAGAGCTTGAAAGGATAATGCGTGGAGCTTAGTGTAGAGCTTCTACCTTGGCAACAGTCGGTATTTGAGACTGATGTACGATTTAAGATTGTAGCGGCAGGCCGTCGAACTGGGAAGTCTCGTTTGGCGGCTTGGATGTTAATCATCAATGCGTTACAAACTGAACGTGGACATGTGTTCTACGTTGCTCCTACTCAGGGGCAGGCAAGAGATATTATGTGGAATACCTTGTTAGAACTAGGTAATCCCGTAATATCTGGTAGTCATGTTAATAACATGCAAATTAAACTGATTAATGGAGCAACGATTTCATTAAAAGGTGCTGATAGACCAGAGACAATGCGTGGTGTATCCCTTAAGTTCCTTGTTTTGGACGAATATGCGGATATGAAGCCTTCTGTATGGGAAACCGTACTGAGGCCTGCGCTAGCTGACCAGAAAGGCCATGCACTGTTTATTGGGACACCTCTTGGGCGTAATCATTTTTACGACTTGTACAAATATGCAGAGCTTGGTAATGACCCGACTTATCAAGCATGGCACTTTACAAGTTATGACAATCCGCTTCTTGACCCGGAAGAAATTGATACAGCTAAACAGTCAATGTCGTCTTATGCGTTCCGTCAGGAATTTATGGCGTCATTTGAGGCTCTGGGTTCGGAGATCTTCAAAGAAAACTGGGTTGCCTTTAATAACGAAGAGCCAGAGGTTGGAGATTACTACATCGCTGTTGACTTGGCAGGATTTGCTGATGTGGCTTCCAATGCTACAGGGAAAAGTAAAAAACTTGATAATACTGCTATTTCTATAGTGAAGGTCAATGAACATGGCTGGTGGGTAGCAGATATTATTTTTGGGCGATGGGATATTAAAAAAACAGCAAAGAAAATATTTGAGGCTGTTGAGCACTATCAACCAATTTCGGTAGGTATTGAAAAAGGTGCATTGCGTAATGCTGTAATACCTTATCTTACAGATTTAATGAAATCCGGTAATAGATTCTTCAGGGTTGAAGAACTAACACACGGTAATAAGAAAAAAGTAGATCGTGTCGTATGGGCGTTACAGGGACGCTTTGAACACGGCAAAATAGAACTGGCGGAAGGCGAATGGAACACTACATTCCTCGATGAACTTTTTCAGTTTCCTAACCCACTGGTACACGATGACTTGGTTGACTCGTTAGCTTACATCGATCAGCTTGCTAAGGTGAGCTACTATGTAGACTACGAAGAAGAAGAGTTTGAAATTATAGACCCGATAGCAGGATATTAATATGGACTATGACATCAAAGGCCAAAGCGTAGCTGGCTGGATCATGCACAAATGCGAACAGTGGCGTGACCACTACGAATCAAACTATTCGGAAAGGTTTGATGAGTATTACAGACTATGGCGTGGTATTTGGTCACAGGAAGATTCTTTACGACAATCAGAACGCTCTCGATTAATTTCTCCTGCACTGCAACAAGCTGTAGAGTCTTCTGTTGCTGAGGTTGAAGAAGCGACTTTTGGGCGTGGAAGATTTTTTAACATCAAAGACGATATCCAAGATAAAGAGAAAAACGATATTGTTGTATTGCAAAAACAACTTGATGAAGACTTCTCAAGAGCACAAATCCGTCGTCATGTTTCTGAAGCAATTCTAAATTCTGCAGTCTTTGGTACAGGTATTGCAGAGTTGGTGTTAGAAGAAGAAAAAGAAATGAAGCCTGCGACACGCCCTGCGATGGGCGGTGACCTGACAGCAGTTGGTGTAGAAACCCGTGATCGTTTTATTGTAAAACTGAAGCCGATTTTACCGCAGAACTTCTTAATTGATCCTGTAGCTACCTCTATTGATGAAGCTCTAGGCGTTGCTATTGATGAGTTTGTTCCTAAACATCAAGTAGAACAGTTAATTACTTCAGGTGTGTACAACGATGTAGCTATTGATACCTACATTGAAGACACAGATCTTGAACCAGATCAGGAACTAACAATTTACTCAGACGACAAAGTTCGCCTCACTAAGTATTATGGTTTAATTCCTCGATATCTCTTTGAAGAATACTTTACAGAAGACGAAGACGAAGAAGTTGTCGAGCTGGTAGAAGAAGAGAATGAAGAAGGAATGTTGCAGGGCAACAACGAATATGTTGAAGTTGTTGCTGTAATCGCTAACGGCGGCCAATTGCTTAAACTTGAGACAAACCCCTACATGATGGGAGATCGTCCTGTAGTGGCTTTCTCATGGGATGTAGTACCGGGACGTTTCTGGGGCCGTGGAATCTGCGAGAAAGGCTATAACAGCCAGAAAGCTCTTGACACAGAGCTACGTGCTCGCATCGATGCTTTGGCATTGACAGTACATCCAATGCTCGCTGTAGACGCCTCTAGGCTACCTCGTGGCGCTAAAATGGAAGTTCGTCCGGGTAAAGCGATTCTTACGAACGGTAACCCTGCAGAGATCCTGAAGCCATTCCAGTTTGGACAACTCGATCAGGTTTCTTTTGCACAGGGTAAAGACCTGATGACAATGGTACAACAGGCTACCGGAGCAATTGATTCAGCAGGTATTCCGGGGTCTATTAATAGTCAGTCTACTGCGGCTGGTATTTCAATGGGTCTAGGAGCCATTATAAAGCGCCACAAGCGTACTTTATTGAACTTCCAAGAATCTTTCCTCATTCCGATGATTGAGAAGACTGCATGGCGTTATATGCAGTTTACGCCGGAACTTTACCCTGTTCGTGACTTTAAGTTTGTTACATCTTCTTCTCTGGGTATTATTGCCCGTGAATATGAAGTAACACAGCTCGTACAGTTGTTACAGACAATGGATCGTAACTCACCGATGTATATGTTCTTGGTTGAGGCTGTGATAGATCACATGAACCTATCAAATCGTGAAGACTTAATTCAAGGTATCCGTAAGTCTAAGCAACCATCGCCTGAGCAACAACAAGCGGCTCAAGAAGATATGCAACGTAAAAATGCACAGCTTGAATCACAAACTAATGCATTCAACGGTCAAGCGGCAGAGTCTCAGGCACGTGTTGAACGGACTAAAGCTGACATTGAGTTGGATAAATATAAAGCTCAGACAGACCGTATTAAGGTTCTTTCTATGAATAACCAACCCGGCGATGAGGATGATAAAGAGTTCCAGCGTAGAGCACAAATTGCAGATCTCTATTTGAAGGAACAAGAAATTAATATTAAGAAAGCATCACAAATGCAAGGAGTGGTAAATGCTAACCAATCTAGAATGGGACAAAGTAACCCGAATAATCGACAGCAGAGTCAAGCAGTTGGAGGAGAGGCTAGAACAACTGGAAACCCAGTCGAACAAGCCGGTGACACAGGTCAAACGCAACAATAAAAAAATTGTTGAAAACTCTTCCAATTAGTTAAAATTTATGCTATACTATTAGTATAGATAAAAAGAACCGTAATAGGATAATTCTTTTGGATATAAGTTTAGAAAAACAATACGAAAATTTTTTCTCCATGTTTATTACAGATGGCTGGAAACAGTTTATTGAAGACATGGAAGATATTTACGATAACTATCGTATCGAAGACATCAAAGATGAAAAGCACTTAAACTTTGTAAAAGGTGAACGTGCTGTCTTGTGGCGTATTATAAACATGGAAGAAAGCGTTAGAAATGCTTACGACATGTTGCAGGACGAAGATGCTTAAAAGATACGATTTTAAGTGTATAGAATGTAACCACATTGAAGAACAATGGGTGGACTCATCAGATGAGTTTGCTTCTTGTCTTGAGTGTGGCAACACAGCAAAGCGGATAATCTCTCCGATTTCTACGAAGTTCAACGGCACAGGCTGGCCTGATGCTGATGATAAGTGGGCAAGAGATCATGAGAGAGCCGCCCAGAAATAAGATTATCCATAATGCTACGGCACGGAGTTAATAATGGCAAAATTTATAAATGAGCGCACGGAAGAAGTCGAAGACGAAGATCTAGTCAACTTTGATGAGCCTGAAGAGGAAACTCAAGAAGTTGAAGAACCAGTAGAAGACGACATACCTGATAAATATCGAGATAAAGATATCAAAGAAGTTATCAGGATGCACCAAGAAGCTGAGAAGCTAATGGGTAAGCAGTCTTCAGAGGTTGGAGAGCTACGTAAGATTGTAGATGACTTTGTTAAGGCACAACTCTCAAAAGAACAAGCCCACACTAGCACAGACGAATTTGATGATGATGTTGATTTCTTCACAGATCCTGAACGTGCAGTAGAAAGAGCAATTGCAAAACATCCTAAGATTCAAGAGGCTGAAACAGTAACTCGCCAATTGAAGCAACAGGAAGCATTGCAAAGACTTAAGGCCGCACACCCTGACTTTGAAGTAATTATTAAAGATCAAGGGTTTGTAGACTGGGTTACAAAATCTAAATATCGTACAGAAATGTTACGTGAAGCAGATCGCAGTTATGATTTTGAAGCCGCAGATGAGCTACTAACAACGTGGAAAGATCGCCAAAACATTGTCACTGAGGCGGCTAACACAGAGACTGTAGCACGTAAAGAAAGTCTTAAACGTGCATCTACTGGTAACACAAAAGGCTCCGCAGAAGGCCCATCTCGTAAAGTGTATCGTCGTGCTGATATTATTAAACTCATGCAAACTGACCCTGATCGCTATCAGGCATTAGCGCCGGAAATCCGGCAGGCCTATGCAGAGGGGCGTGTAAGGTAACATTATAGGAGATTGCTAAAATGGCAACTGCAACTTATCCGGGAGCGGGTGGCTTTACAGCTAAAGCTGAAGCCTCTACCTTTATCCCAGAACTGTGGTCTGATGAAATCATCGCCGCATACAAAAAGTCTTTGGTTCTTGCGAACCTTGTAAACAAAATGCCAATGACAGGCAAAAAAGGTGATACACTTCATATCCCTAAGCCTACTCGTGGCGATGCAAACGCAAAAGCGGCTGACACTGCTGTTACAATTATTGCTAACACAGAGACAGAAGTACAGATCTCTATCGACAAGCACTTTGAATACTCACGCTTGATCGAGGACATCGTTGAAGTACAGGCTCTTGATAGCCTCCGTCGTTTCTACACTGAAGATGCAGGTTATGCACTTGCAAAGCAGTTAGACACAGACCTGTTCACTCTTTCTAAGTCATTGGGTGACGGCGACGGTAGTGATTTTACTCACTCTAACTCGTTCTACATGGACGCATCAACAGACTTGACTGCATACGCAGTTGACACTGTAGCGGCGGCTGACGTCTTTACTGACGAATCCTTCCGTGCGGCTATTAAAGAACTTGATGACGCTGATGTACCGATGGACAGTCGTTTCCTCGTAGTACCTCCTTCCGTCATTCAGAATATTCGTGGCCTCACTCGCTACAACTCTGCTGACTTTGTATCAGGTCAGCCAACTGTAAACGGTCAGGTAGGTACTCTCTACGGTATCGATATCTACGTTTCAACCAACTGCCCAGAAGTTGAATCAGCGGCTGACAACGCCGCAGGTGGTCAATTGAAGGCAGGTATCTTGGGTCATCGTGACGCAATGGTACTAGCAGAGCAAATGGGCGTTCGCTCACAAACTCAGTACAAGCAAGAATACCTTGCTAACCTCTACACTGCAGATACTCTGTACGGTGTTAAGGTTCTCCGTCCTGAGTCAGCTCTTACTTTGGTATTTAATGCCTAAGTAAACTTGGTAGCCCCTCTACGGAGGGGTTTACCTATTAACATTGTTCCCCACCAAAACAGGCTTGGAAGATGGCAACAGATATCCTCATTAAACGCTCTAGCACTGCTAGTGCTGTTCCTACAACAAGTGACCTATCCACAGGTGAGCTTGCAGTCAATACAGTCGATAAACGACTCTTTACTAATAACGCCGGTACAATTGTTGAGATAGGTACTACACCAACAACAATGGCTGTTACAGGTAATACGACTGTCGGTGGTACATTAGGTGTTACTGGAGCTTCAACACTGGCTAGCGGCAGTGTTACAGGTAACTGGACAGTTGCAGGTACTCTAACTGTTGCAACACCTTCTAACGCTACTGATGCGGCCTCTAAAGGTTATGTAGACACAGCAGATGCTCTCAAGTTAGACAAAGCTGGCGACACCATGTCTGGTGCGTTAGCAATGGGAACAAACAAAATTACAGGTCTTGGTACACCTACAGCATCCACTGATGCGGCTACCAAGGGCTATGTAGATGCACAAGTCACCGCAGTTATTGATAGTGCTCCTGCCGCTTTAGATACTTTAAATGAACTAGCGGCGGCATTAAATGACGATGCAAATTTTGCAACTACAGTTACAAATTCATTAGCAACTAAACTAAATCTCTCTGGTGGTACAATGACCGGAGATATTACATTAGGGGCTAACAAAGCAACCTCGACAGCAACACCTACCACAGACGACACACTTACTCGTAAGGGCTATGTAGATACTCAGGATGCCACTAAGCTAAACCTTAGCGGTGGTACCATGACTGGCGACATTACAATGGGTGCTAACATTGTTACTAGCACCGCTACACCAGCCACTGACGATACACTGACACGCAAAGGCTATGTAGACTCTATTTTAGGTTCTGCGACTGATGCGGCAATATCAGCGGCGGCGGCGGCTACATCAGCTTCTAATGCGGCTACATCAGCCTCTAATGCAAGCACTTCAGAAACCAATGCGGCGACAAGCGAAAGCAATGCATCGACATCAGCGTCCAATGCGGCTACATCAGCGACTGCGGCGGCTACATCAGCTACCTCTGCCTCCAACTCAGCTACATCAGCATCTACATCAGCAACCAATGCCGCAACAAGTGAAACCAATGCGGCGGCTAGCTATGATAGCTTTGATGATCGGTATCTTGGTGCTAAGTCTTCAGAGCCTGCATTAGATAATGATGGTGATGCTTTATTAACTGGTGCATTATATTTTAATAATACATCTAATGGAATGTACGTTTACAACGGATCATCTTGGCAATTAAGCACTCAAGATGCAGTTGTTAAAACAGCTACAACAGGATCTGCTGTAATACCTTCTGGTACAGAAGCACAGCGTGATGGATCGCCACAGGCAGGATATTTTAGATTTAACTCAGACACTGGACAGTTTGAAGGTTACAACGGCACTGCGTGGGGTGCTATTGCAGGATCTGGTGGTGGTGCCAGTGGATTTGAAACTAACTTCTTATTGATGGGAGCCTAAGATGGCGAACGCTTATAAAGTCTTGGGGCAATCGGCTCCTAGCGCAACAACTAACACAGACCTTTACACTGTACCTTCAGCGACTGAAGCAGTTGTGTCTACAATCTTTGTGTGTAACCGTGGTTCTACAGCCGCCTTGTATCGCATCGCTGTACGTCCTGACGGTGCGACAATTGCTAACCAACACTACATTGCTTATGACGCAGTTATCTTAGGTAACGACTCTGTAGCAATTACAGTGGGTACGACAATAGATGCAACAGATGTGATTACAGTTTACTCATCAACAGCTAACTTGTCGTTCAATGCATTCGGTTCAGAGATCACTGCATAATGTCACTTTCACGCCTCATCCCAGCTAGTTATAACACTGCACTGAAAAACTCTAAAGGTATTTACCTTGAGTACGTTATTGTAGGCGGGGGCGGGGGCGCACGTTCCACTAACAATGCTGGTGGTGGCGGAGCCGGGGGATATCGTAGCTCAGTTATCGGAGAACAGACAGGCGGGGGTATAGATGCTGAAGGAGTGTTATTTTTCACCTCTGACACTTCTCTCGCTGTTGTTGTTGGTGCAGGTGGACCCGGTGGCACTACTGGTGCTAATGGTACAGATTCTTCTATTGGAGAAATTACTGCCTTTGGCGGTGGTGGCGGCGGTCAGTACAACGTAGCCGCAAGTAACGGTGGCTCTGGTGGCGGTTCTGGTAACGGAACATTCGGCACAGGTTTATATAATCAAGGTTTTGATGGTGGAGACTCCACGGGTGGTTCTGGCAACGGAGATGGTGGAGCGGGAGGAGGTGGAGCTTCTGCTGTAGGCACAGATGGTAATGCCTCTAATGGCGGTAATGGCGGCGACGGTATTGCATCTTCCATTACAGGAACATCTGTATACAGGGCCGGCGGTGGTGGCGGAGGACGCTTTAACGGATCTCCCGGAACTGGTGGTAATGGCGGTGGCGGAGATGGTAATTCAACTACTGCGGGAACTGACGGCACAGCAAACACTGGCGGCGGTGGTGGTGGCACCGGCGGTGGCGGTGGCGGAGCAGGTGGTTCCGGCATTGTAATTATCCGATACAAGTCACCTGTTGCTCTTGCTACCGGCGGAACTATTACTACGTCAGGTGATTATCAGATTCATACTTTTAGTAGCGGGTCAGGTACATTTTCTTTAACTCTTGGTAACAATGTTACATTACCCCGCATTTCAGTAGACAAAGAAGCTGACTCAGTAACAGGCGGAACAGAAGTCACATCTGGTGGTTATAAGTACCATGTGTTTACTGGCACAAGTTCTCTTGTAGTAAGCGGTGGTTATAAAAACATGGAATGCTTGATGATTGGCGGAGGCGGTGCAGGGCCACGAGGTGGCGGTGGCTGTGGTCAGATTGTAAACCAAGATTTTAGACTTACCGCAGAAACTGCAACAATAACAGTCGGCGGTGGAGGCAATAGTGTATGGACAAATTCCATTGATGGTAATGGTAACTCTTCTATTATTTCTGCAACTAATCTGACCATTAAAGCAGTAGGTGGTGGAGCAGGTGCTACTGTATCTGAAACAGATGAAGGTGGTGGAGCACAAGTTGGTGGCGGAGGTGGCGGAGGTGCCAGTTACAGAAACTCATCCGGCCAACCTAGAGGAGCTTATTACTTAGGGGCTAACGGATTAACGGAAGCTGTTACAGAATATTCTTCAGACATTGTTCCTAATGGCACTTACGGATTTAAAGGTGGTGACGCACCATCTTCCGTAAATAACACCAAACTTGCCGCAGGTGGTGGTGGTGGTGCAGGTGCCGCAGGAACTACAGAAACAAATACTAATGGCGGCGGATCTCCGGGCGGTGCCGGAACTAGTGCGTTTGATTCTTGGCTTCAAGCGATCTCTGGCTCAGTAAGTATTGGCGAAGATAGCGGCGGAGTTTTGTATATTGGTGGTGGCGGCGGTGCCCGTGGATTCAACAGCAGTAACAGAGACGGAGCCGGAGGTCTAGGTGGCGGTGGAGACGGTGGCACTAATGGCGATGACAATACAGGTGCGGGCGCAGGCGGTGGCACCGGCGTAACAGACGGCACTAACGGTGGCTCTGGATTTGTAATCATAAGGTACGCAGTATGAGCATAGAATACATAACACGCCCCGATGCGTATGACAAAATTGTTGGCCTTGAGTGTGATTACCTCGTTATTGCAGGTGGTGCAGGCGGCGGTGGTCAAAATGGTGGCGGCGGCGGTGCCGGTGGTTATCTAAGCACTTTAGCCCCTACTGTAGAAACCTCTGATGTAACTGATTTCAAATTAACGCTTGCTCCCGGATCATACTCTGTAACAGTCGGGGCTGGTGGTGCTGGTGGCGCAGGAAATACCCCCGGCACAAATGGGCAAGATTCCAAAATAGACTCTATCCTTGCTTTCGGAGGGGGTGGAGGCGGAGCCAATACCAATGAACTTAATGGTGTTGATGGTGGCTCCGGCGGTGGTGGCTCGGGTAACTCAGGTACTGGGGCAACAGGTTTTATTCGTCAAGGCAATGATGGCGGAGCATCTTCAGGTTCTGGCTACGCCGGTGGCGGCGGAGGTGCTGGAGAAGATGGATATGATAACTCTGGGGCAC
>Ga0208645_1000711_pt1 | contig 33316 bp, 61 predicted proteins | sample VirMetDEL_Sep_01_FD_184519 | JGI IMG/M metagenome (GOLD analysis project Ga0208645, IMG submission 184519) | Aqueous microbial communities from the Delaware River and Bay under freshwater to marine salinity gradient to study organic matter... | ecosystem: Environmental > Aquatic > Marine >... | reverse complement strand
AAAACTTTTTTCATAATAACATTGACAAGCGCTTCGCTCTTTGTTATACTATTAAAAAGGGTGGGAGGGTGGCCTGGAAGGAAAAAAGCAACGCTGGTGAAAATAAAAATAAAACTTTTTAAAATAAGTGTTGACTTCTGATCACAATAATGTATTGTTATATACATAATCAACAATAACCACAATATAGAATAAAATTATGAATAAAGAAATTAAACCACAAGTCGGAATGGGAGCTACTACAGGATTCAATGGAGATTGTTATCCATATACAGTAATCGAAGTAAGATCTCCAAAAACAATACTCGTTCAGTCTGATAACTACAAAGTTATTGAAAAAGACGCGTATTTAAAAGAGGGTTCTTTAGAGTGTGTGTTCACTCCAAATCCAGATGGTAACATTGTGGTATTGACAAAACGTAAAAATGGAAAATGGGTCAGACAGGGTGATCCAATGAGAACAGGATGGGATTTTGTTATCGGTCATAGATCATATTCAAGAAATCCTCATTTTTGAGGGTTTTCTTGTTGACTTCTGATTACTAATCTATATAGTAATAAATAATGAAAGATAAATACTTAATCATTATAAAACAATTTAACGATGGCGATGGATCTTTTGAAGAGGTTCACAGTCAATATTTCAGTGGTAGTAAGATGGCTGCTGAGGATAAGGCGGACAGTCTTTTGATAGACTATGACGGAACAATGTATGATTTAGAAAGAATTTAAATGAAAATAAACTTGAATAGTATAGATACCGCAAACTTCATAACGAAGGCGGTATCGGTTGCTGGTGAAGATTGCACACTAGTAATTCCGCAACACATCGGCTGTGAATGGGCTGCTGATAATTTGCACTTACGCTCAAGCATCTGGAATTCAGAAGGCGAATTGATTTCTGCCGGGTTTCCTAAATTCGGCAATCTTGGAGAAAATCCTGCTGTGTTCGGGTTGCCTGAAAGCATCGCCGGTGCTGACATTCTGGAAAAGATGGATGGCAGCCTGCTAATTGTTTCGTGGTACAACGGACAGTTGATTGTCAGAACCAGAGGTACAGTCGATGCTACTGAATTAGAAAACGGACATGAAATTGCTGAATTAAAGGCATTATATCCAAACGTATTTGCACACAAATCATCAAAGGTTAGCTATCTATACGAATGGTTATCGCCTACAAACCGCATTGTGATACGCCACGATACGCTGGCGTTACGCCTAATCGGTGCCGTTTATCATGACAACTATTCGCTTGCTAGTCAAGATGCCTTGGATGTCTTGGCGGACTCTTTAGGAGTTGAACGGCCAAAGCGATTTGCATATTCTGATTTACAGGCATTAACTGATGATGTAAAACAATTCGTGAATAGCGAAGGCGTTGTATTGTATACAGTTGATGGCAAAATCTATAAGGTAAAAGGTGAAGATTATTTGATCCGTCATAAATTAAAATCTTCATTACGTTCAATTAAATCTATTGTAGATTACTGGTATAAAAATAATAGATTGGATAAAAATGAAATGATGAGTTTAATTGAAAAGGACATTGACTGGGAAACCGCTCAGGATGCTGCTGACGATGTTTATGCCGTTTTACAGGCAAGTCATAAGGTAGATGCTTTGATTAAGAATGCAAAAACATTTGCTACATACTGCAAGGGAATGCAACGACGCAACGCGGCATTGGCAATCACTAGACGATTTGGCAAAGATGCAGGTCTGGTGTTTACTCAATTGGATGGCAAAGAAATTTGTGAAGAAGTCCATAAAAAACTTTTGCTCAGGCTGATTACCTGAGTTTTCATGGTGGTTGATTATGTTGTCAGGCAGGTTGGTGGTTCTCCTGCCTGACTTTTTTTAGCTTTGTGTTTGACAATCGGCCGGAAATTCTTATTCTTATTATTATAACAATTAAGAAAAGAACCAGGCAGAGTTGACCCATATGGAATTCAAAAAGATGAAAACTGGCCTCACGTTTTACGTGTAAATGAATACAAGAAACAAATTCAAAATTATTTAAATAAAAAGTTGACTTCTGACAATTAATTCCTATTGTAATAAACATGATGACATTAAAACAAATACAATCACTCACTGAACAAGCTATCAAGGCATCTGAACTTGAAAGATTGGAACTCCAAAATAGAAACAACGAAAAAGAACTACTCAGAATTAATCAGGCAAAAACTTGGGCGGAGGAAAAATTTAAAGAAGCATTAAGTAAAATTGAAGGTGCTGCTGCAAGAGCACAATATGCTATTGTTGTTGCTGAATTAAAGTCTTATTCAGCAGTATTAAACAACGGTAACAGGGATAATCCCAAATTCAATCTAAAAGAAGATGGTTTGAAATGGGAATACTTTGTAGAAAAATTAAAAGAGTTTGGTTTCAAAGTTTCTATCGTATATGCTTTTGATGGCGGAGGTATACATTCTTGGTATAATATAAATGTTGATTGGAAACCTGTAGTCAATACAAGAAAAATATAAATTTAGTATTGACATTTGATAAAAAATTCCTATTGTAATAAACATAATCACAAAAACACCAACGAAAGAAAAACCATGTTTCAAAATCTATTAACAAACGAAGAAAAAATAGAGAGAAAAAGAATCACTCGTTATAAACGCAGACAAGTTAGAATGAAGACTGACTCTGAATATAAAGAAAAACGTAAAAAATCTTCTTATATTGCTAATATATCAACAAAAGATTCAATGCCTTGTGGATTGACCGATAACAGTATATACTCAGAAGTTGATCGTTTTACACCAACCACTGAAGAAGACATCAACGAAGCATTACAAGATATGCGAACTTTTTTATAAAAGAGTTGACTTTTGAACCATAATAAAGTATAGTACTATCATAATCAAAACAAAGGACCACATTATGAATGAACTAATTAGAGAACTTGAACGAAAAATTAATAAATGGGAATGCTTTCCGTTTGAGAATGAGTCCGAGGTGGAACAAGAATATTCCGTTTATATTGAGGAAGCGATTGAGGTTAAGGCTAAACTGATTGAACTTAATGAACAGTTGAAGTGGTTGAAAAATAAAATGGAGCCATTGGAAAAAAGAATGTATAATTAAAAAAACCATTGACATTTGAACCATAAATCAGTATAGTAATATCATGATTAAAAAACACTTAGTAGTCTTTGAGACAAATCAATTCAAATGGAAAAAAGATAGAAATCATTTTTCCGCTGGTGGATCAATGGATGAATTTATTGTTACTGATGATTCATTTGTGGTAAAATCTTCAACTACAGGAAAAGAGTTAATTTTTTCAATTGACCATCATGAACTTGAAAGAAATGAATGGTTTGATGGTGAAATGATTCCATATCATTCAGTTGACGAAGAAACAAGAAGAGCATTTACAATAACACTGTATAGAGGAATTTTATGAACGAAGAAATTTTGATTAAAATCATTGCAGAAGATGAATTGCACCTGCTACGCGAAGATGAAACCGCTGAAGAATATGAAGACTTGCGTCAGCGGTTTGCTAAGATAATTGAAAAATAAAGCTATAAGAAGTGAGTTTTGACTTTTTATAGTCCAGAAATGTACACCTGGATTATATTATGCAATAAAAGCATATTATTTCCTTCCTTCTGTTCATGAATTAAAAGTTGCGCTACGCTCCACTTTTTGCAAATTATACAATTATAAAATAAAGTACGTACAATAAATTTATTCTAGAAAAATTAAAAAAAGTATTTGACTTCTGGATATAATAGTGTAGATTTATATCTATGAAAACTTACAAAGTATATCACGAAACATTAGGACACGCGATTCAAGAAGTTGAATCTATAAGTAAACAATCAGGAGTTATCAGTAAGGAGCTAGATTCCGCTGTATGGGGTGCTCTTGGTTATGATGAAGATTTGCGTAAGTCTTTCATCATTGATGAATATAATGGACGTAGAACACGCAAAGGTCTTCAAGTTCAAATTTGGAGATTCAGAAGCGGAACATACGAATTAAATATGTATATTTTATAAAAAAGTATTTGACTTCTGGAGATAAATCACTATAGTAATATACATAATCAAGTTAACCACTAAAAATAAAGGAATCTCTGTGAAAAAGAAAGAACTAAATAAAATCGTAAAAGATAACTCTTTAATAAAATATGGAAAGGTTAAAAATCCTACCGGCTACAAAGTAAGATGTGGTGAGTGGTATGCTACCGAAGGAACTGATATGATTATGACACGCAGTCAGGCACACATTTTTCGGAGTGAACGAGCAGCTCTTACCAAAGTAGAGGAACTTTATTCACTTGGCCAAATTAAAGAACGCGGGAATACAATTAAAGCTCGTTTAATTCCTATGAAAACAAAATAATAGTTGACTTTCAATAAAAAATCATCATACTGATTTATATGAAGTTAATGATAGAAGAACCAAAGGCCGCTGTGTATAAAGACATAGAGGCCAGAGAACTGATTGACGTTCTAAATCAAGATGAACGCCTGGTCGGTAAAACAGTAAAGAACTCTGCTTTGAACCTTCTCAGCGGAATCCTGAAAAGAATGTATCCAGATACTTCATATAAACTTTGCACTAATGGTGATGGTTATAAACATTTTAAGTATATAGAACTTGAAAACGGTGAACAAATAAAAGCTAGCGAAATATACAAAAATATTTCAAATTATTGTTGACTTTCATCCAAAATAATATAAATTAGTAAACATAATCAAGTTAACCATAAAAAAATAAAAACACTATGAAACCAGAATGGATTACACCTATAGAAAACTCAATCAGTAACGTGAATTTAAACGATATGTCAACTGAGTACAACACAGAAGCATTCTGGGTTGCTGCAAAGGCAATCGTAGAACCCGCTGGTGTTGACGATGAATACCATGAATACACTAACAGCAATATTGATCATTGGGCTATAACAATTGAAAATACATTCGGTTCTGAGTGGGGTAAGATTGCTTCCCACGTTGCTATGAACGGTTATTAAGATGTATTATTTAATGGCAAAAGATGATAGATTTGGCGAGTTATCAATACTCGCCAAATGTAACTCATTAGAACAAGCTAAAGAAGAACTTGAAGATTGGACGTGTTGTTCAAATCTATCAAATTTTGAAATCGTAAACGTTGTATATAAACACGAAAATAATTAAAAATAAACTTGACTTTCAAACGGTAATCACTAAAGTATATAACATAATCAACAATTAATCCAAAAATAAAAACTATGAAAAAATATCAAGTTACACTAAGTTGCACACGATTTGAAGTATATGAAGTTGAAGCTAATTCAGCTGAAGAAGCTGAAGACAAAGCTCTCGCCGGTGAATGGGATTATGATGTTGAATCGGTAAATGAAAATTATGAAATTGAAAATTCAGTAGAAATTTAAAAAACCAGTTGACATTATCTAAAAAATCCTTAAAGTTATAAACATAATCAACAATTAATCCAAAAATAAAAATACTATGAAAAACAAAAAAAATATTATCTCAGAAACAGTAACCTCAGATGGAAAACGCCATTACGTGTTAAAAACAAAAGCTCCACGAGCACCACAAGTAAAATATTCAGTAGAAGATACAAGAACCAACGAAGTAAGAATTTTAGAAGGTCTGGACGCAGAACACATTCACAGAAAAACATTTGGTTTTTAATGGTTGATAGGTAGGGCGGAACTTCCTGAAAATATTCCGCAAATATAAACCACAAAATTAGATTAAGAATTATGAGTTACATGATAGCAATTTCCCGCACAACAAAATTAAAAGCTAAAGACTATGGTATTGTCAGTACCGAAGACAATAGTGACGATATGGTTCGCCGACTAAAGCTCAACTTTAATAATGGCTTCTCATTGTCAGTTATTAGTGGATACGGCTCATACGGCGGCGAAGATGGCTTATTTGAAGTTGCCTTATTTAATAAAATGGGCGAGTTCTGCGGCCAAGATGAATTGCCGGATTTATTTGAATATGATGATGTAGTAGGACATCTGGACTTTACAGAAGTAAAACAAATTATGAAAAGGGTTTCGGAAATATGAGATTAGAACTTAAAGAAAAAATTGATAGATTAGAAAGAAATATTGATGATTTACAAAAAGCATTAGATAAAGATATTTCAGAATTGACCTCTGCTAAAAAAGAATATAATGAGATGTATATGTCAGACTTTGAAGCGGAATTATTAAAAAAGCCTGATGTCAATTTAAAATACAAATATAAAATAAAAAGAACAGAAAATCAAATATATTCTCAATATGAACTTTACCAATATGCAGCTGATCAAAATGAGGTTACAATTGATGAATTAAAAGATATTCCTTTAAATGATATAATTCAAATGTATACAGCTGGTGAACGCGACGATCCAGGATATTATATCGACCTTCCAAGAAAATATGATGTGTCTTTAAAAGTTGATTATACATTAGTAGATTAAAAAAAAGCCAGGTTTCGCTTGGCTTTTTTCTTGAACTTTCGCCGGTATTCTCTTATAGTATTATCATAATTAACAATAACCACCAAATTAAAAAAACTATGAAAAGAGTATACACAGTAAATGACCTTCCAAAAACACAATTCGTATTAGTATGGGAATATAAAAATAAAGTTTGGTCAGACACTTTCAAATATAAAAACGGTCAATTTCTAAAATACAATGAGTTTGAAGAATCTTTCGATGCAGCTGATATTGGATACATCCTAACATTTCCTGCGGCGGTTGTGAATGTCAACTCAATTCAAGATTTAGAGGAAACCGAAGCACAAAAAAAGAAACGTGAAGCTCTCGAAAAGCTATCCTTTGAAGAAAAAGAATTACTGGGTTTAATATAAAATCCAGTTGACAACTCCCGCTCGGTAATCTATTATATTAACATAATCAAATTAATAACCACTAAAATTATGAAATTACATTTTTCTTATTATACTGACAACGGGAACGAATGGTTTACAGAAACTCATGAGGTTACTACTGAAAATTATTCAAAGGTAGCTGAAACATATGTCAAGAAACATCACGAAACCGCTAAAGAATACGTATATGGTTGGGCAATCGAAGGTGAAGATACCTGCTTAACACCTGATGTTGGGTATGCTTATAATTTAGAAGATTACAACGAAGCTGATAAACTTATCACGTTGACGCGAAAAGAACTTGAAGCTTGGGATGATACATTAGATAATGAAGACTTATTAAAAACTATTTGTAAATAACCTGTTGACATTCATCCAGAATTAACCATACTGGTAATCATGAATAATCAAGAAATCATAAAATACGCGAAAGAAAAACTAAAACAACATAACCTGAACGATTGGTCGTTCAAGTTCAGCCACGGCAAAACTACTTTGGGTGTTTGTCGGTATAATAAAAAAGAAATTAACTTTTCTAAACACTTTACAAATATTTCACCCGAAAAAATTAAGGACACAATTCTTCACGAAATCGCACATGCGTTAACGCCAGGCAGCGGTCATGGGTTATTATGGCAGGCAGCATGCAGACGAATTGGAGCGAAGCCCGAACGTACTGCAAAACAATCTGAGGTAGGCAAACTGCCCGAACATAACTACTTCTTAGTATACCCAGACAAAAATAAAAAACAAGTTGAAATTTGTTGTCGGTATTATAAAAAACCTCACCAGAAAATAAAGAAAGCCGCTTTTCTTTCTGTAGTAGGTAGACGCGAAACATTAGGTAAACTAATCGTTGTTAAAAAAGATGAACTAAATTTATGGAAAAAAAATGGCTGGGAAGTGAAATAACCAGTTGACAACTCCCGCTCGGTAATCTATAGTATTAACATAATCAAGTTAACCACCAAATTAAAAAATATGAAAAGAAATACCGAATATTATAAAGAGATTTTCTCATTCGTTTGTGTAAACAAATGTCAAAACCAAACTCACACAGTTGCAGGTGGCAGAAAATTAGAAGCTGATGAATTAAGTGGAACAATTACAGTATCAACAAATAAAGAAGATGTGTTTTATTCTGTTACTCCATTTTACGAAGACGATAAAGAATTAGTAATTGTTCTTTGTGATTACGAAGACGATTCTTTCATCAAAATTGAGTCTGTTGATATGTTATTGACATATGATCTTGAAGCCGATTTTGAAACATACAAAAGAATTGTTGATAAAGCTATCACAAATGACCAAAATAAATTAAATAACCAGTTGACAACTCCCGCTCGGTAATCTATAGTATTAACATAATCAACAATAACCACTAAATTATAAATTATGACTATACAACAATCAATTCAAAAGAACGGCGCAAGAAAAACAGCTATCAAAATGGTAGACGTAGTTCTACAAAGAAAAATCGGTTTATCATCATTAGATCTTGCAGATAGTGTTACCTTTATGAATGGACTCGATTCTATTCAAGATTCACTTGAAGCCGGTGACATTCAAAACGCAAAAGATCTTTCAATCGAAACAGCTGACGAAATGTTAGAAGAAGAAGGATTTGGAGAATTTTTTTAATTCTCCTTTTTCTCAAAAACCAGTTGACTTTATCCAGAAAATAACCATACTAGTACACATAATCAAAACTATGAAAGTAATTCTCAAAAACAACATTCACTCAAAATTCGGAGTATCTCTGCCAGCCAATACTGAATTGGACGCTCAATACATTTGTGATATTCTAATGGTATCAGTCGGTGATTTCTTCGTCGCGGTTGACCAAAAAAATATTAAGAAATTAATCAAATAAACAGTTGACATATACCAACAACTCCTGTATATTAATACCATAACAATCAAATAAGAAAGAAAAATTATGGAAAGAAAAACTTCAGAAGAAATTAAACAATCAGTAGAACAATTAGAAGACGAAAAAGTTTATGAATTACTTTGTGAAATTTATGATAAATAATTCTTGACTTTAACCAACAACTCCTGTATATTAATATCATAATCAACAATAACAAAGATAAAAATTATGAAAAATACTAAAAGAGAAAACCTCCTTAATATCCTCTCAACTGTAAAAGGAACGTCTGCCGTGAGTTTTAACACTACTACAAGTGTTAAGATGAATAAGACAAACAACCCGTATCATGGACGTGTTACAAAGGTTTCAAAAGTCAACGGTATAGTTGGCTTCAACTATAAAAACTCATGTAATAATCAACTTGAACGAGAAGGAAAAGAAAAAAACTTTAAACCACAGTCAAGAAAATGGGGCAAACATGACGAAAAGATTCCTTGTGTTATCAATCACACAAATAAAAATGGTGAATTTAAACAGTATGTAAATTTGAAAGTTCAATCAACTTCAGATAAACCAAAATATTTTTTGGATGACGAGCCAATCAATAAGGAAGTGATTAAAGATTTCTTACCACAATCCAAAAAACCGAATACCCAAAAAAACATTGACGATGAAATTGTTGTAAGAGATTACGACGTTGATTCCATTGATGGTATGTCAATCAAGAAAATGAAGATTGAATTTTAATTAACTTTTCTCTTGACACCGGGGCCCGAGAGGGGGCCCCGTTTTTTTAGCTTTAAGGTTGACAAACCCCCGTCCGGGCCTCCCCCAGTTAACCCCCCGTAAAACAGGGGGTATGCCCCCCTATCACGCTACCAGTAAACGGGGGGTGTGGCGAGCGCCCTAATACATTTTACACACACGGTACTTTTTTCTCTATGGCGCCCCATGTATATATCAAAGCGTCAATTAATATAAAATAATCATATATCCCCATTTTCTGGTGTCAAAAAGCGTTACACAATATCACGCTCCGAAAAAAACTGGGAGAAAAAAATTTTATATAATACTTGACTTTTTATAAAAAGTGCGGTATATTGTGTATATGAAAACAAATAATGATTTTATAACATTTACTTGTGATTGGAAATGGTCTTCAGGAAAAATTAAATATGGATATCATCTAAAACGAAAAACATTTTATCGTGACACGGGATATAATGGTTGGGAAAAAGAATCGAGTCTTAGTTACGAATATATTCGTGATCAAATTGAATTTAAAGACGCTATGAGGACACACAAAATAAACCAATATAAAAACAGGAAATCGGCATGAAACACAAATACAAAGTAAATCAAAAGGTTATAGTTAAAGACGGACGCCATGCCGGTCTTCATGGTGTAATTACAAAAGTAGTTGATGATAATGGTTGGCTATATCGAGTATTTATTTCAGACATTGATGATATTACTTGGGTTGGTGATCATGAGATAGAATGTTTGCGCACATTAAGAATTGTAAATTACAAAAAAAGCAAAACACCATGAAATACAAAGTATAAAAATGGCAACAATTGATCAGTATTTATCTAATAAAAACGAGATTATAAAGAATGGCATTGGAGATGCGTTATTCAATGTAGAAAACGATTTGTTTCTTTATTTGGATTGTGGGCATTTTGTATATTTCAATTCACACGACTGTATGTGGATAGAAGCACAATCTAAGACGTATGATCGTTTAAAACAAACAGCAGAATATAAAAATTACATTCGTAAAAGAAAAATAAATGAATACAGAAAAAGAATATTATGATCCTTTTCATGCTAGGTATTATAAGATGCCTACAACAGAGTATATTGATTTTATGTATGATGATTATTATCAAAGATATTTTGTATATGATAATTTGTTTGTTTGGAGGGAAAATGAATTGTGTAAATTTGAATTAGAATCTCCGCATCACATAGATAATATTTTAAAGTCAACTGAATTTAAGGTTGCTATGAGAAAGCATAAAATAAGAAAGTATAATGAAAAAGTTGCCGAGTGAAGATAGTATAAGATGGCATTGTTCTTTTCGTAAGCGAGACATGTGTTGGAACGATGGTGACAATTGGCCTATGATTCAGTATCATGTGCCTTGGTGGAATTATACAAATAGTTTGGTATATTTAGATTGTCCTAATTATAATTCTGCTTTGTTAGAGTATGATAGAAAGAACAAAATAAGAAAGTATAATGAAAGAAAACGATGAATATTATTTAGATTATGATGGTAACGAATGTGATTTTCCTGATGTTGAGTATTTTGAATTTTACACGATTTTTGATAAATGTCAAAATCGTTATTATTCAAGTTTAGATTTATTATTATATTATATTGTTGAAGACGATGATGATTGGCGTACGTATGAAGAAGATCATGGAAAAACGAAAGAAGAAGTTTTAAACAGTGAACCTTACAAACTAGCGTTAAGAAAGCATAAAATAATAAAGTATAATGAAAGAAAACGATGAATATTATTTAGACTATTCTGGAGAACGTTGTATATTTCCTGACGCTGATTATTTTATATTTGATAGTGTATTGGATGGCAGTGAATATAAAAACATATATTATCCAAGTTTAGATTTATTATTATATTATTGGGTAGATGAAGAAGGGGATGATTGGCATACGTATGAAGAAGACGGTGGATATACTAAGAATGATGCTTTAGTTGATAGCTCGTTTAGACATGCGCTTCGTTTATATAAGATAAGAAAATACAAAAACAATAGAACATGAAAAAACAGGATGTATTAGTTAATCACAAATTAAAGCATGGCAACACTGAGCATATAACATTTGATTTTTTGATGGTTGATGATAATGTGCGTCATTTATATTTTGTATCATCTGGTGAGTTATATTTTTCTGCTTGGGCTGATAGGGATGGTTTTTGGTTAAACGATGGTTTAGCGACGTCACGTAACAAGGTATTTGTTAGTGATGAATTCAAGAACGCGTTGCGAAAGCATAAAATAAAAAAATACAAAAATTCTATTAAATAATACTTATAAGATAAGCGATAGTTATGAAAATAAAGCACAAACGCCATAAAACTGATTATGAAGTTGTTGAGTATAACATACAATGTGATGTTATGGTGGATGGTGGTGGGTTGTCTGGTTGTAATTTTCTTGAAAAGTTATTTTTAGAATATATAATGTCGCGTGATATAATTCCTAAGTTGGGATATATTATGCGGCATGAAGTATATAGTGATGGATTGGGGATATAAAGTTATGTTGGATATATTATGCGGCATGAAGTATATAGTGATGGATTGGGGATATAAAGTTATGTTGGATAGATTATGTGGAATGTTAACTTCGTTGATTGTTAATGGATATGTTGGGTATGTTGGTGCATTGTATGAGTTATTTGCTCGAATATTTTCTTGAGTTTTTATAATTTTGTATATATTGGATTTTTGCGGTCGCCAGGAGCGGCGGCGAACCCCCAAACATCGACAAATATGTGGATGAATTGATATATATTGACATGATAACGTTAAAGAGTTTACCGAGAGAATCTGTTAGCAACATAATTGTTAGCATGGTAAAGAAGAATGTTGTGGAAGATCCGATGCGTCGTGCTCAGACTCAATATGCTTTTGGTGAGTTAGGTATTGGCCCCAAGGTGTTATTGACTACGAGGAATGGAAGTTATTATGCTGAGAAAAGTCCTTATCCTGTATTGTCTGATTTGGCTAAGACTGGCAAGGTTGATATTATGGATATAATGCAGAACCGTATAGGTCCTGTATTGAGTGATCATGGAATTTATAGTTACGATGATCAACCTGACAATATAGCGTATGACATTTCGAGTGGAAAGTTTCACATTATAGATGCTGGAGGTGCGAGTGTTAGTGGAAAGGTAAAAGGTATATCTAAGGGGTTGTCTGGTGTTCCCGAGACGAAGAAACCTGCTTTTAATGCAGCGATCAAGAATCGAACTAAAATTGGTGAAGGTGAAAGTCGAATCGTGTTTGAGATTTCACGTAACATTTTAAATTACTTTTCTGATTTATAATCTATTTATAGTTATGTCTGAATCATTATACAAGCAGTTGATCATGGAGATAGAAGAAGTGGTTGATGATAGCGAGAGTTTGAGTGACGAATTAATATCTGAGGGAATTGAAGGATTAGTTGAGATGAAATCGACTTCTTTAAAAGATTTTTTGAGTGATAGAGATTTATTATGAAATTAAAAGATTTATTGAGTGAAGATCCCGATTACGCTGATTCAGGACCGGAAGAGTTTGAATATGATGATCATGATGCTAGACCTTTTGTTTTAGCTGGAAGCATGTTAATTATTGGGATGACTAATGGAATTACTCATGGAGATATTGCGGTTAACGTTTCAAGAGCGTTCAAGAAAAGCAAATTATATTCTGGAGACAAGAAGAATCAGGCGTTTAAGATTGTATTGAACAAGAATGGAGCTGATATATTTGGCAACATTGATCTTGATATAGCTTCCGAAATGAATGAATCTTATAAAAAGTATGGTATTGAGGCTGGGCGTCTTATGGGAGATGTTCATGGTCGTATATGGAAAGATCGTGGTGTTATATCATTTTGGGATGACAACGATGACATTAAAAAGCATTATTCACATGTGGAAAAAGCATTTAAATCTGCTGGCATTGATTTATCTGAATATCATGTTGATGAATGGCAATATTTATATCAAATGATTCCTTGGAATGAATTTGGTGGAAGTGAAGACGTTGATCCTGTTGAGAAGAAAGTTAAGTCTGAGATTGTTGATTTGGTTAAGCAATTGAGTCATGGTGCTTCTAAGTCGGAGAAGATGAAGATTGCTGGAAAGATAAAGAATATCATTGACAGCACTCGTAAAAGTTCATTGGATATAGATTTTGGCAAGATTGAAGATTTTGTAAAAGATGCTTTGAACCGTTGGACGGGAAGTGAAGAAGAAATGAAGAGAGCTAAAAAGGCTGGGTATGATACAGTGGCACAGCAAAAATCAGCGATGCCATTTTTAGAAGAAAATAAAATAAATTTAAAGGATTTAATATAATGAATCAAACATTTTGGATAAACCCACGGGGTCAAATAATAAATTGTCCTCCTAATGGACATTATGCTTATATGAAACAGAATTTTTCTACATTATTTCGTCGTGAGCCGATTAATGAGGCAGAGGTTCATGATATACCTTACGAGACAGGGTATATACACATACAGAATCATTTTGGTCAATTGAACATACGAGGCAAACATGATGCTATTGTTGGCAAGAAGCATATGTTGCGTGATATTATATTTGAGCGATTGATGGAGAACCGCAATTTTGTGGTAAACATCGAGTATAATAACAAAGCGATGATAAATCAATTTGGGCAAGCGTTTAGATTTAATATGCCTGATCAATATGATGACATGAATGTGTTTTTAAATTAAAGAATATTTATATAGATATGAAATTGAAGTTAGCAGATTTATTAATTGAAAGTCCTGATGAAGTCGTGGCTGACACGGGCGGTTATAATATCGTGGGTGTTGGTGATTGGGATGATAAAGATGCTAGACCATTTATAATAATTGATTCGTTTATTATTGTTGGTTATAAGCAAAAACTAACACATTATGACATATTAAAAAAATTAGTTAATAGAGCATCAAAATCAGTTGATGAATTAAAAGGATTGGGTATTCTTGTTAATACAATGTCTGATGAAGTATTACGTAAAATCAATAATAGATTGAATATATCATCATCGGATGAAGAAAACCTTGACAATTTTAGATCATATGGTGATGTAACTGGTCGTATATGGTTTGACAAGAAGATAATTTCTAGTTGGGAATATATAACAGAAAAAACATATGATGTTCCGTTGATGTCAAAATTATTTTCTTCGGTGGGAATTGATATTTCAAATTACAAATTGGATTTATATGATGAAGCAGAGGGAAATTATAAATTGGTTGATATACATCAATACGATCCATCGATTGATTATTTTTCCGCCGGTTATTCCGATACTGATGATATAACCAAACAAGCACGAATGGAAATTTCAATGTTAATTTCTCAATTAAGTCATGGAGCATCAAAGACGGAACGTATTAAATTGAGTAAAAAATTAAAAGACATTGTGAATAAATATAAACAAAAAGGAGCTGATATAAACGTTGATCGCATACGTATGTTAGTTCAAAATGTTTTTAATAGAAAGACCGGTAGTGAAAATGAAATGGAACTATCATCAAAGGCTGGTTATGATACAGTTGTTCAAATGAAATCAGCCAGACCTGCTTTAGAAGAGAATAAAACTATGAAAAAATCAGAATTAAAAAAAATAATAAAAGAAAGTATTTCTGAAATATTGAATGAACAAAATCTAGCTAACCGTCCTGATCTGTGGGATTATATGGCTGATGATGAAATGGAACGTCGTTATAAAGAAGATTATATTGATAATCCTGATGGTCCAGATTATTCTGAAGACGGTTTGCCTTTAGATCCTAGTGGAAATCCCGTTAACGTTCCGATCAAAGGAGCAAAGTTTCGTGGTGATAAACGTGGGTTAAATAAGCACAAGGGTGCTACTGGAGTAAAACCGATGTGGACTAAAAAAGACGATCGTAAACCTGGAAAGAATGATTATTTAAGCGAAGATTCTGTTGTCAATGAGAATTCCGACGATGATATTAATTCTAAGATTGATGCTATTTCCAATAGAATGAAGTCATTGGAGATGAATGATCGTATGTTTACTGGCGGAGATCCACAGTCTGTAAATGATCGTGAAACTTGGAATGCCTTGAAACATGAACGTTCTAATTTAGAAAAACAATTGTCTACATACAAAGACCCCAAAGAGTTAGCGAATGAAAAGGAAAAGGAAAATCAAAAACAGGTTGAGATATCCATTGACAAATATTTTCCTGAATTTGACCGTCGTAAGATTGGTGACAAAGGATCTGTTAATAACAACCCAAGTGATATGTTGAAAGCATTAAGAACTGCTAATCTTGCTAAGATTCGTAGTAAAATTGCAAGAGGAACACCTGCATTTTTAATTTATACATTGGGATCATTTTTATTCAGAGGAAAACAGATTGACTATTCTGAATTGGTTGAATTCTACACAAAAGCTCGTGAGATGTATGAACAAACTATTTAGTTCTATATTGAACTACTACCTAGCTAAAACAGTGTAAATAGGAAGCACCCGATTCTCAATAGGGTGCTTCTTTTTTTGTCTTGACAAATATTATACTAAAGTGTATAATACTGGTATGTATAATATTCCCGTATATTTTACTGACAAAAAGAAGTTAAAACCGAGCGATCCTTGGGGTGCGTATTTTTATTTAACGAATGATGCTTCTCAAGAATTAAAAGATGAAATTGTCGAGAAGGTTTGTAGTGATTCATTTTTTCCTATTGCCGGATTTAATCGTGGAAAATTAATTAACTCAATTCCCAAAGATAGTTTGTTGACTATGCGTGTTCGCGATGAATTGTATAATAATCGTATAAATCCTATTTTATATGATGTTGGATGTGGATTTGTTATTTTTGGAAATATATTACATCGTTCTCCATATGACAAAATGGATAGAATAAATGAATATAAAATATTACAGCATTTGGAAAATTTTGTGGGAGATGTGGTTGAGGAATGTAAAACGCTTAGAGTTAAAAGATTCATAAAAGATTTTACCTACGACGAGCTATCCGGCGTATTATTTATCAGAATATCAGGATTACAACCGTGTTATCCTTTAGATATAAAGGTAGCAAAGCGTAAACTAAAAATAAAGAACTACAAAGAGAAGCAAACTATTTTATCAGAATGAGGTCATTTTCTCCGATTGGAATAAAAGTTCCTCTATTATCGAGTTCTACTTCAACTTCATTTGGGTTTCTACAGGTTCTAACTTGTGTAACTTTATGAGCGTTTTCTGAAGTTACTCTTCCGTAACTAGCGATATTCTCATGTAAGATAATACTAACTGTTTTACCTGTTGCGATTGCTTGTTTAATGTCTACAAATGTTTTTACGTTCCATGCTTCCATAATTTTATATATATGATTTTTATTTTTTTGTTGACATATGCAAAAAATGTGGTAATATTATAATCGTAAACTTAAATATTAATTACAAAATATAAATAAATGGCGAAACGTAGATATATTGATAAAGTTTTTGTTAACACCGTATCTCCGGAATACAACAAGTATTTCGTAGTATTACGGTCTAATCGTAGGGTAAGTGATCGTAATCACGTATCTAATCAGTCAGCTGAAAATGAAGCTGAATATTGGCGAAACATTTTAAGACGATGGCCAGATGGCACAAAGATTTCTGTTATTGGAATTGACAATCCCAACTGTAGTTCTTAATTTTAATATAAAGTGGCGACTTTCTTTTTGACTGTCGCCATTTTTTTAGTATAAATAAAAATCATGAATTTAAAATCTTTAATAAACGAAAAAACAGTAACCAATACGTTACACTTGATGGTTGGCATTCCAGGATCTGGAAAATCGACCTATATCAAATCGAAGTTAGCCGATAAAATTTTAATTTGTCCTGATGACATTCGTGAAGAATTGACAGGTGATGCATCGGATCAAAGTCAAAATGCTTTGGTGTGGGATACTGCTTATAAGCGTTTACATCAAGCTTTACAGAATGGTAAGGATGTTGTGTTTGATGCTACGATGGTAGACAAACGTTCACGAAAACAACCGATTAAGGTTGCTCGGAAGTATGGCGTGGCGGTTCATGCTGTTGCGTTTCCTATTGATGTGAGTGTTGCTATTGATCGTCAGAACAAACGTGACAGAAAGGTGTCTGTTGATGTCATCCAACGTTTTGCGGATCGTTTTGTATTACCTAGTAAGAGTGAAGGGTTTGAAACCATAGTTGTTGTAAAATGAAAATATTTGAAAAAAAGTTTAGTTTAGATTTTCCACATCAAGCTAGAACATTAGATCCTTTTGTTGTAAGTGACGTTAAATATGCTGACGGTGAACATGAGTTGACACATGATAATGATTGGACAGTTAAAGCTGTTATTCATGAAGATTATTATTATTGGATAAACGACTTTAAGGCGAATCACCCTAAATTTGGAAGAGTTTGGGGTAATTTCGAGGATATTGTGTATGCTGATAGTGAAGATGGGTATAATGAATTTTTAAAAGAATTTCCTTATACTGAATGGGATTATTGGGATATTTAATGAAACACAGAACCGCTAATTTTTTTCATTTTCGTGATCGCGTAAAAGAACGTTATAATCTTGACATTGACAGAGAAAATTATGCGGTTTTAACTAATATGGTGATTGCCAACAAATCAATAGTGTCTTTTAAAGAATCTAATAGTAGAGCTATACATTTGTTAAAAATCGGCGATATTTATTTACCAGTAGTATATAGCAACACAACAAAAACGTTGGTTACTGTATTACCGCCCGATTACGCTAAAAAGATGTTAATTGAACGTTATCTATGAAGATGTATCAAACTAAATCCAAGTGTATTGACGTTATAAAAAGCGTCAAATGTGATTGTTGTCATGGCGACATATCTGTAAGAAATCCGATTGAGTTTCAGGAGATTGTAAGCATTGATTTTGTTGGTGGTTACGGAAGTGTATTTGGTGACGGAACTCGTGTTCAACTTGAATTATGTCAGTATTGTTTTAAGCGATTAATGGATGGTATGTATAGGATAAGTGATGAGTGATACGAGAAAACGTATAAACGACTATAAGGATAATCGTAGACAACAAGCATCAGACAAAACTAAACATAAGGTTGGGGCCAAAAAGAAACCTTATAAGTTAGAGTGTAGATATATTGGTCCTGATCGTTCTGATATGAACACGTTTTTGTTTGAGATGGTATATAAACGTGAGTGGTATAGAATTGGTCGATACAAGACAGAGAAGGATGTTGATCAGGCGTTAGACCAACACAAACGTAATCATTTTCTGACAAAACAGGAGCCCGACAATTGGGAATATAGGATAGTTACCACTTAGGATTAGGCAGTGGACATTTAGAAGATGTCATTTTTTGTTTAGCTTTAAAACAACCACACACTCTACAATGCGTTTTATTCCAGAATTCACATTCGTAACAAATTTTCATACGTCTATCAAACTCTTCGTTTGATACAAATTTTGAACCTTTCTTGATCCATTCGACCGTATCTTTTGTTGCTGACTTTATGCGTTTCGCCATAGATGGAAGTTTTTTGTCTTTTATATATGGACGTAATATTTTTTTTGATGGTTCGTCAAGCGATTCGTAAATGATTAAAAAATCCGGTGAGTTTATTAATTTTTTAATTTGTTCTCGATTAAATTTACGAATATCCATATTGATAAATATTTATCAGAACGAATGGCATCACAGAAAAAAGAAAAGTCTACAAAAAAACCCAAAAGGTCATATAAAGCCAGAAAGAAATATCCATTTGAACTTCCATCTGAATATGATTTACTGGACGACTATTTACAAACTCATAAAACTGAGTTGACACAAATGACGTTGAATCGTATCGAGTATGCTATGAAGAATGAATTAGATTCGATCGAGTTGTTTAAATTCTCTGATTCTGATTTTGTGGTTACTTTAAAGGAAGACGATTTTTACGACAACGTAAAAAACATTTGTAATTTTTATATGGAATCGGAAAAATATGAATTGTGTTCATATGCTTTCAAAATAAAAAATAACGTAGAAAAAAAATATGTCAAATAAACGATCTAAACCTGATGAGGTTTTAAAACGGAAAATAAAGATAACCCAAAAATTAGAGTTAACCGAAAAACAAAAACGTTTTATCGAGTTAGCGTTACACAAAAACACGAAGATGATATTGACTTCTGGGCCTGCTGGTACTAGTAAAACATATTTATCTATTTATAGTGCTTTGGAGTTATTAAACACCAAGATGTATAATGGTTTAATTTATATAAGAAGTGCTATTGAAAGTGCTGATGGTAAGATAGGGTTTTTGCCGGGCGAAGAAGAGATGAAGATGGCACCATATTTAAAACCTCTTAGAGATAAGCTTAGCGACTTTTTATCTCCTACGGAGTTATCTTATTTACACGACAATAACAAAGTTCATTGTGAACATGTAGGATTCAGTCGTGGTCAGGATTGGCACAACAAGATAATCGTTGTAGATGAAGCTCAGAACTTGACTAAGAAGGAGTTGTTTACGTTGATGACTCGTTGTGGAGAAGGAACAAAAATGTTTTTATTGGGAGATCCAGCACAAAGTGACATACGAAATAAATCTGGATTTGCTGATTTTTGTCGTATATTTGAGGGTGATGATTGTAAACTAAATGGTATATTTGAGTTTGGGTTCAATGAAAGTGACATTGTAAGAAGTGCTCTTGTGAAATTTATTGTTAGTAAAGTGAAAGAAGCCGACGTTGATTTGTAATGAGAAAAACCATATCGTTTGATATTTATTATTATAAAATTGTAAATAATCATGGCAAACCAAAAAGTAACAGAGCTAAGAAGTTTAAATACTGCGTCGATAGATAATCCGGATTTATTTATTGTTGTAGACACTGATGCTACTACATCACCAACAGGCGAAACTAAGAATATAGATTTTCATGATCTTGCTGTAAAGGTAAACACATGGTCTGGTTCTTTAGAAGCCATCTCAGATAGATTTGATATAACAAATGCTATTACAGCATCAGCACAAGTAACATTAACACATCAAGTTCATGATGCTAGAGATGTTGTTGTTGACATAAGACATGCTCCGGCACAGACTCTTGCTATTGATTATACGGTGACACAATCTTTATTAAGTTGGAATGGTTTGGATTTAGATGGACAGCTTCGTGATGGTGATGTCATGACGGTTCGTTACCAAAGAATGATATAACAAGATATTTATAGATAATCATGGCAAAAGTAACAAGACATTGGGTTGATTTAGATTACAGTTCTCCAGGTGCACTAAGACCAGAGGATATACCTTGGAGCACAACTGGTAGTCTAAGACAGGCGTTTTCATCAAGTTTTAATATAAACCAATCTACTGTTCCAGGGGTTACTGTAACGGATGCATTGAATGCTTTATCTTCATCAAATAGTGCTGGTGTAACTAAAGATGGTATAAATTATGCTAATTCTTTTACTGCTGGTCAAGCTATTAGAAGAACTTCTGGAGGATACACATTAGCACAGGCCGACTCTACAGCGAATGCGGAGGTATTGGGTATAATTGAAACTGCTGATAGTTCATCATTTAGTGTAGTATATGCCGGTAAGGTGTTTGTAGACAGTCATGGATTTACATTAGGTGCTCCTCTTTATTTAAGTCAAGGTTCTGCTGGTGCTATAACTGACAGTGAACCTTCTACTGGAATTTCTAAACCAATTGGTGTTGCTATTGCAAGTGACCAAATCATTGTAGGGTTGATGCGTGGTTTTGATTTGGATGCTGTTGGTTCTGGAGGTGGATCTGGTGGAGGTGGAATTGCTTCACATCAATGTTATACAGCAACAGGCGGACAAACTATATTTCCATTAAGTCCCGATGTAACGGCTGCTAACACTTTAATATATGTAAATGGTTGGAAACTTTCTCCGTCTGATTATACAGTAACCACTACTCAATTGACGTTGGTGACTGGAAGTTTGGCGGGAGATGAAGTTTGTGCCGTTGACTATGGTGCTAATGGAACTGGATCTGTTTCATCTGGAAGCGGTGGTATTGCTACTGCTAACGAACAGTGTTTTGCTCCTACAGCATCAACCACGATTTTCTCATTATCTCCTGACGTTAACACGGCTGCTACTTTAGTATATGTGAATGGTGTTCGTATTCCAGCCGATGACTATACATTAACTGTAAGTCAATTGACAATGGATTATGCTATTCCAAGTGGAAGTGATGTATGTGTTTTAGATTTTGTCGGCGGAGGAACTGCTAGTGGAAGTGGTGCTACTGAGTTTACTGGATTGACTGACACGCCAAGTTCATATTCTGGTAACTCAAATAAATTTGTAATAGTAAATAATGCTGGAAGTGCTTTAGAGTTCATTGCAACATCCAGTTTTGTTGGAGGCGGATCGTCTACACCGACTACTGCTAGTAAGGCTACTGGTGAGTTGATCGTTCAGGCGAACACCTTTAGTGCTGGAACTCCGGTATATTTGACAGCGTCAACATGGGTTACATCGAGTGTATCTGCGGATGAAACTGCTGAGGTTTTGGGATTGGTGACGAGTGCTAGTTCTGCTAATTTCCAAATTGTGTATAATGGTGTGGCGAACATATCTTCACATGGATTGGGAAGTGCTGGAGAGATTTTATTTTTGGCTGCTACTGGGTCATTGACCACAACCGCACCGACTTCTGGAATAAGCAAGCCGGTTGCTACTGTGAAGGACGCTAACAATGTTATAGTGTATAACATGAGAGGCGTAAACATTGGCGGTGAAACAGAGATCAACAACATCAAAGTGATGAGTGGGTCATTCGCTGCTGTTAAAGATACAACATATTATATAACAGGTTCTAACGTTACTGCTAGTTTACCGACGAATCCTGGTAACGGAACATTATTTGAATTTAACGACTATGAAGGTGATTGGGGTATTAATAACGTTGCTGTTGAATCAGCTGCTATTATAACAGGTGTTACATCACAACCATTGATATTGGATACCAATTTCGGAAGCATAAAACTAAGATATTTTAACAACAAATACAGAATAGAGGCATAATATTATGGCAACTCCATATAGTAGATTATTTAGGGCAGAACAACCACAAACAACTGAGTTATTATCTTTGCCGATTAACTCATCTTTTATAGATCAGGATACAGTTATACCCGATAATATATTGTTGTTACAAATTGATGTTAGTAATAGTACATCCATGTGGAAAGATGTAAACAAAACCCAACAAGCAACCGAAAATGATGATCCTGTTTTGCGGATTGATAATGTTTCATCTGAGGGAATTCAATATATACAGTATTTATCAACTCCAAGTGCATCATTGACATCTCCATATAAAATCCACAAACCAAGCACAACCATTGAATATATTGATGCTACACTAAGCACAAATACAGATCTTACAATGTTGAAAGCTAATAAAAATTATTTGAATTTATACAAATATAGTGTGTATTTTGTGGGTGATATGAATGTTTATTGCCCAGCATGGACTAACATTATATCAGCCACTGGTCAATTTATTGCAACTCCATTTGCTCAAGTAGCAGGGTATTCGGGAGTAAATGATTCAAATGCTCAAACTACACGATCTGATTTTGTTATTAAAAGAGCATATGAAGATGTGGATATTATTCTAAATCGTAATGTTTCTTCTGCTAATTCTCCGATATCAAATAATCACGGAAATATTACCACGTTTATTTTTGATTCAAATATAGGAGAACTTATTCCGTATGAAACATTGAATTATTTTGATAAAGATAATGTAAATTATGAAAGTGAAGTTTCTTCTGTTAAATCGTTTGAAGGTGCTATTCCTGAAAAATTGAAAGTTCCTGGATCATATGCAATTGGATTGGGAAACGTTGCATATACGCCAGCATCATATGGAGGTTCATCTGTATCTCAAAATGTAAAAGAATTTAGAGTTTATACAGGAGCACACAACGAATCCCAAAGAAATTCTGTATTATCTGAACTAAAAACAAAATGGGGAATCGTTTAATTTAATAATTTTTAAAACATTATGGCTACAACAACAATAGGATTAGGACAAGGCGTAACAACTTACGAGTATCGTGAGGAAATATTGGATTATTCGTCAACTACCAACGGTACAGGAAGTTGGACACATCCTGTTCCAGGAACAGGTATTTATGTTAATGTTACTGCTATTGGCGGAGGTGCGGGTGCAGGTGGCAGTGAAGATAGTGGTACAACGACATCAAGCGCAACGAGCGGGTCTAATGGAACTCCTACTATATTTTCATCAATTATCTCTCCTGGTGGAATTGGTGGGGGTGGAGGTGGACACGGTGCCCACTCATCTGTTGCTGCACAAGGAAGTAAAGGTCTTGCGGGCAATATCAATGGTGTTGACGGAGTTCGTGGAAAACCATCAGACTCTCTATCACTTCCCACTAAATTAAATGTATTAGCGTCTTTTGGTGATGGAGGATATCCTAATAGAACTTCAGGAAATTCAAACAGTGGCGGAACCGGTGGAACTGGAGGTGTCGTTTTTGACAACCTGACGGTTTCTGGAAGTTTAACATATTATATTGGTAAAGCCGGAGCAGGGGGAGTTAATGGTTCTAATGACTCACAGAACTCAATTCCGACATCAGGAAGCAACGGAGCGTTGTTATTAAAATACTCAATACCACACACAAACTAATTTTTAAACAAATATAAAGCATGGGACAAACAAAAAACAACGCATTATTTGGGGGTTTAGTTCCCTCTGGCATCGGAACCTCCGGCCAAGCATTGGTAGTCAAATCTGGTTTGAACGGATTGGAATACGCTACTGTATCTGGTTCTGGTGGAGGCGGAGGTGCTGTAAGTGCATCTGCTAATACGTCTGAATTTTCACAAGCGTCTAATGGATATAGTGTAGGCAATTGGATTTATGTATCTGGATCGTCTACAGCATTAGCTAACGCTACTGCTTCAACTTCTTCTGAACCTATGCTTGGGGTTGTAACAACAGCAGGCGATCCGACTTTTACGGTTACGACTGAGGGTGAAGCGACGTTGACAAGTCATGGATTTGAAGTTGGTTCTGTTTTATATTTAAGTGAAACCGCAGGAGAAGCAACAGTGACAGCTTCTGTTGAGGGGGTTTATAAACAGTTGGGTTTTGTAAAGGATGCTAATACGATCCACGTAAGAATCGGAGACACTATTGTATTGGGCGGTGACTCTAATTGGGCGTTTCGTGACTTCACATTCACAGGAGATGGAAGTTCGGTTAACTTTGATACTCCGGTTGATATTGCTAGTAGAGAACAAGTTTTAATTGAAATCAATGGTAAGATTCAGCCGGTTAGTGCTTATAGTATTGTCAGTGATGGTGATGGAAATCCAAGAAGAATTAAATTTACAGAAGCTCCTGATTTAGACGTTGAGATCAACGTAAGATATTTAGGTGTTGTTAAGCCTGTAGCGGAGATCATACCAACCAATTCTACAGATTATAATTCTGGAGTTCCGGTTACATTAGCAACAGGATCCACTACAAGTCCTACCAACACTGTTGATTCTTCTAGTTTTTATTTTTCACATGGATTGAGTTCAACGCCTAAAGACGTTAGAGTAGTGTTACGATGTTTGAGTTCTGACGTTTCTTATTCTGTTAATGAAGAAGTTGATTTTTCTAATTTATCTACTATTGATGCTGGTGATTACGGTCCCGGTGGAACAGTTTCATGTGATTCTTCTAAAGTATATGTCAATTTAAATGCTAATGCTGATTCATATACATTAACAAACAAAGATGATTTTTCTGATTCTCCAATAGACCTTTCTAAGTGGGGTGTAGTTGTTTATGCTAACGAAGAAATGGCCGGAACAAACGGAGTAATATCTGCGGTTAATACTCCTGCTACTGAGTTTGAATCAAGTGCTGTTGTATTAGGAACTGATGCTACTACTTTCAAGACTAATACCAACTTTACATTTGCCCATGGGCTTAGTCAAAAACCTAAATCTGTTAGAGCAGTTATTCAGTGTGTTTCTGCTGAAAAGGGTTATTCTATAGGAGATGAAGTAGAACTACTTCCATACTATACTTCCGCAACCGTTGACCAGATTATTACGATCTCAGTTGATTCTACTAATATTATAACGCTATTCGATCAGACCGTATCTTCAACATCATTTCAGATTCTTAATAAAGATACCGGTGATAATTCTGCAATTGATTTAACTAAGTGGGCAGTCAAAGTATATGCTAATTCTGAACTAGGTGGTTATAAAGGTGATCGTGGTCCTGCTGGAACTGGTAAGATTGCACAAGTTAAGTATACCGAAGATAAAGCTGCACATACATTTACTGGAGTAATACCTGCCGATGGCACTATTCCACAAAACACTGAAGGCGATTTATTGTTAACTCAAACAGTAACTCCTAAGAATCCAGATTCTCAATTAATGATTGAAGTATCATTATCAGGTGAAGACTCTAGTAATAATATCCTTGCCATATTTAAAGATTCTGAAACAGATGCATTTTATGGTGGTAAATGGACTTCAGATCACCAAACATTTAAAGTTGTTATTCCGGCCAACGGCACTAACACAAGAACATATAGTGTTAGAACAGGTAAAGGAAGTGCCGGAACATATTATGTTAATACTGATGCTTCTGCTATAACATTGGGTGGTATTTTATCATCAAATATTACTATAACAGAAATCCTACCATAAGAAAATTTAAACCACAATGACATATATTTATAATAAACAAGGAGAAACAATAACATGCCAATTTCAAGGATTAAAATGATTAAAAGTAAAAATCAGTATGAGGCTACTACTGCATCAGGTGATACAGATGTCCCGATAACTACAGTGTCAGATATCAATAAATCTTCAATTAATGTTATAGGAGGTTGGGGAACAACGCCAATGACGTTTAAATTTATAGACACATCTACTGTTAGAATCACTGACGCTACTGTAAGAAATGTAACATTTGAAGTAATAGAATATTATTAATAGAAACATACTAAGATGAGTGTAACAATAGGAAGTACAAAAATAGCGTATCAAAAGACTAAGGTATTTGATACAGCGGGAGCACACACTTTTATTCATCCTCTACCAGGGAAGAATATTGAAGTATTTGTAGAATTAATTGGAGCTGCGGGTGGTGGATTCTCTACAGGTGGTTCTCAAAAGGATGGAGGAGATTCTATCTGGGATACAGCTGGATCAAATAATACTGCTTCCGGAGGAACAGGCGCATCTGCAAATAATGCTCCAGGGGTCGGATTTATAAATGGATTATATAATACCGACGTTAGAGACGCAGTTGTAAATCATACAATTGCTAATGGATTATATGGGAATGCTGGATTTGGTATTACTGGAGGAGCTTTCGCAACAGGAGGTTCTGGATACGTAAAACGATTTAATGCTACAATTTCTGGTGATATTAATATTACAGTAGGAGCCGGCGGCGGATTAGACGAAGGTAGCGCCGCTGTAAATGCGGGACAAGACGGAGCTTGTATTGTTCATTATAATGTAATTGAATCAGAAACTCCTGTTCAAGTAAGTGCAACACCACAAGTTGATGAGTATGCTGAAGTAGCTTGGAGAAGTGCTCCAGATGAAGCTGATTTGCCTATAGGCACCAATACGTTCACTGATGTAACTTTAAATACAGAAGTTATTGATACTGGAAATAATGTTGTAGTAAATGGAGATGATACATTCACTCTTCAAGCAGGGACTTATGAAGTTAATTTAGCGGAATTTTATATTAATAATGGCAATGACTACATTATAAATTTGTATAATATTACAGATGCTTCTGTTGATCTTATTTTTAAAGAAGTTTATGGTGGGAGTAAGTCAGAGAGTAATAGTGTAGGATTTATCAAAATAGCATCTCCTAAGATATTCAAATTAAGAGCTATGAATAGTACAGGAACAGGATCTATAGGCACAATCTCTACGGATTTCACTAATTCTGATGCAGGAGTTGATTCAAGAGTGAGATTACTTCTTACTCGTAAAGCGTATAGTTAAAAAATTAATAACAAGTAATAAAACATTTAGAAGCGGAACTGAGAAAAATAGATTTCCGCTTCTTTTGTATCTGGACAAACGTAAATTAAAACAACTTAATATTTATATAGTATATGGGCAAAGCAAGAGACAATTCATTGTTTGGAAATTATGTTCCAGTTCCTCCTATTGGAGCTGTTGGACAGGCTTTGGTTGTAAATTCAGGCGGAGACGGGCTTTTGTATGCTAATGTTTCTGGTTCTGGAGGTGGTGGTGGACTTGTATCACAACAAGAGTTAACTGCTTCACAAGACCAAACAGTTTTCAATTTAAGTCCGACACTTAGTAGTGTGGATAACTCGTTTGTATTTCGTTTGGGTCATTTATTGGACTCTAGTGAATATACATTAACCACGTCACAATTGACATTAAACAATGGCGCTGATGCTGGTGATCCGATTGCTGTTTTGGAATACGGAGCGGCTGGAAGTGGAAGTGGAGCTACTACATTTGTTGGATTGACTGATACACCTAGTTCGTTGTCTGGTCAAGGAAATAAATTTGTTGCTGTAAATTCTGGTGGTAGTGCTTTGGAGTTTGTTAATGCTCCTTCTGGCGGAGGATCTGGTTCAAACAACACATCCGATATTTCACAGGCTTCTAACGGATATAGTGTAGGAGAGTGGATATATGTAAGTGGGTCATCCACCGCTTTAGCGAACGCTACAAGTTCAGTTACATCTGAACCTGTGTTTGGTGTTGTAACGACAGCAGGCGACCCTACGTTCACTGTGACTACGGAAGGTGAAGCTACTTTAACTGGTCATGGGTTCACGGTAGGAAGTGTATTATATTTAGATGAAGTTGCTGGTCAGGCAACTGTTACAGCATCTCTTGGTGGAATTTACAAACAATTAGGATTTGTAGTTGATGCTAACACAATTCATGTTAGAATTGGAGATACGATTGAGTTAGGCGGAAATGATACATTAAGAACATATCAAGAGTTTAGTTTCCTAGCGGATAGTGCTTCAGTAAATTATGATTTGCCTATTGACGTTGCTAATGCTGAAACTTTATTGTTGACATTGGGCGGAGTTCCGCAACCAGCGAGTGCTTATAACATCATCGGCGATGGTGACGGAAATCCAAGACGAGTTCAATTGTCAGATTACCCTCCACATGACGCTGAAATGTGGGTAAGATATCTTGGAGTAATTGAAGAAGTATCTGTTGTTACACCAGTTGCTTCTACTGATTACAATTCTGGAGTTCCTGTTCCTCTTGCTTTAAGTTCTACTACGGATTCACTAAACATTCAAGCAGGAGCTAATTTTATATTTGCACATGGTTTAGGAGTTAAACCTAAAGATATAAATATTGTATTACGTTGCTTATCCGCAGATTCCGATTATTCTGTTGGTGATGAAGTTCCATTATCTAGTGTAAATTATGGTGGTTCTGGTGTTGGTGAGGTTTGTGCTACTGTTGCTGCTGATACTAGCAATATAACAGTGAGATTTAGAAAATCATCAACTATCCCATACACTATAGTAAATGATGCTGGATCTATTCCAAATATCGATCTTGGTAATTGGGGCGTGGTAGTTTACGCCAATGAAGAAATGGGTGGCACTAATGGAGTAATATCTGCGGTTAATACTCCTGCTACTGAGTTTGAATCAAATGTAGTTCCTCTAGCTTTAAGTGCTACAACTGATACATCTAACATTCAAGGTAATGATAACTTTAAGTTTGCTCATGGATTAGGTCAAAAACCTAAGTCTGCAAGAGTTGTATTAGTTTGTCTACAAACAGACGCTTCTTATGCAGTTGGGGATGAGCTAGAATACGGGAGCAGCAGTAATGATGAGGTACAGTTGGTATCCGATTCAACTCACGTTCAAGCATTATTCTTACACAATGTTTCTTCTTTAAACTTAACACCAAAGACAGATTCCGATACAAATTATGCTACAATGAATCTTGAACGTTGGGGAATCAAAGTTTATGCTAATTCTGAATTAGGTGGTTATAAAGGTGATCGTGGTCCTGCTGGAACAGGTAAGATTGCTCAGGTTAAATATGATCAATTAATAGGTCCTTCTAGTGGGACTGGAATCATTCCTATGGATTCTACTATCCCTCAAAATACTGAAGGGGATCAGATAATGGAGGTGCAAATTACTCCTAAGAATCCAGACTCTACTTTAATAATAGAAGCTAACGTAAATTCAGATGTCGCTGTAGGTCAAGCAATTTTCAAAGATTCAGAAGCAGATGCCTTAGCTGCTATCAGAAACGATGGTTCGATGGAAACATTTAAGATCTACGAGCAAGCAAATGGAACTTCTACAAGAACATATAAGCTAAGAGTTGGTAGAACTTCAGGTACTTACTATATTAATGATGGAACTGGGACAAACGGACTAGGCGGAGTTATACGATCAACATTCTCTGTAACAGAAATCCTTCCTTAAACTTTAAACAAATAAAAAATTATGGCATTAAGTAAACAAAATCCTTTAATGGAAAAATCACACCCAGTCATTTGGGTTCAGGATCGTAAGAACGGAAATGTTGGTGGTGGTTTCATGACTACTGCTGACACTTGGTATACTCGTGATTTAAACTGGATCGGAAAGAATACAATCACTGGAGCAGGAATCAAGCCTGACAATACAACTCTTCATACTACGAAGGGATTCTTTGGAGCAGATGTAGGTAGAGCAACTCCTATCAATTCTCCTACAACTGGAACTAATAATCAATTAAGTAGATTCGTATTACCTGTTGGGGAATATTTCATTGAATTTAGAAATCAACCTACTGGAGAAAGTGCAGCTCAGTTATATAACATTACTGATGATATTATAGAAACCACTATAGGTTATGTTAATTATTCTAATTTCTCTCCGTCATTTTCTTGTTATGTTTCTGTAACTGGAGCTTCTAAAGAATTTAGAATGGAAAACGCAGGACTGGGTCCGGTTGATTCAATAGCGGCTTTAGGCACAAATGAATTTGGAGCTTCTCAGCTTATATCTCATGCTGACATTAAAATTTACAAAATAGGATAAAATAAACATGAGTGTAAAACTATCACAAGGACAAGCTATTTATCAAAAGACAGAGGTATTTGATACCGTGGAAATCATACTTGGACACATCCGCTACCAGGACAAAATATTGAAGTATTCGTTGAAGCATTTGGTGGAGGTGGAGGTAGTCAAGATACATCAGGAGCAGCTACAGATGGTGGAGATACAATTTGGAACACTGCATCTGAAGCATTATCTGTTGATGGCGGAGCAGGTAAAATATTTGGTGATAATTCTTCAGGATTGGCCGGCAAAGGATTATACGACATTGTTGACTCAGATGCCATAACTTACACTCAAGGTATTTGTACTAACGGTTCAAATCATTATGGTGCTTCAGTTTCTGGAGACGGAAGGAAGTTAGGCAATGTAGGTGATGTCAAAAGATTCTCTCGTATTGTTAATGGGGACATTAATTTAACAGTAGGAACAGGTGGAACAGGTAATGCAGGTAACGGTAATTCAGGTGCTGTCATTATCTCATACAACATCACAACTTCACAAACTCCGGTAATTGCTAATTTACAGAGAAGAGACTGGGAACATTTTGGAGAAATTACTTGGAGAACTGCGATGCAAACAGCTCCTTTAGGATTAACTGCAAAGCAAGCTAATACTCTTACAATTGACCATGAAAGATTAGACACCGGAAACAAAGTAACAGTTGATGGTTCAAATCTATTTACACTTCAAGCAGGAACGTATGAGTTTGAAGTTACAATTCCAGTAACTTCTACCGGTAATGTATCGGAAGTATTCAAATTATATAATATAACTGATAGTGCTATAGAATTTTCTGAATCTCTAAGCGAGGTAGGTAGTCATCCCTATAATTGGAGCACAGCTCCAAGAAAAGCTACAGGTATCATAACCATATCATCTGCAACTCAATTCAGATTGGATTATTGGTTCGATAGTGGAGACGCAGTAAATATTGGTCATACTACCACTGCAGCTAATGACTTTGATACAATTACAGATTTAGAAGATAGAGTTAAATTCGCATTCAAGTGGAGAGCGTAACAAAACTGAATATAATAAAACTCAACGATATTTATTGATATGGGAAACATAGTAGATCACATTGAAACGGTAGGCGGAGGTGGAAGTGGAGAAGACCTAACCAAGTCTGTAACACAGGCGAACACATTTAGTGCTGGGGATGTTATATATAGATCTGGCTCGGTTGCTGTTTTGTCATATGCTTCTATGTCAGCGACTGCTGAGGTTTGGGGTGTGGTGGAATCAGCAACATCATCTAGTTTTAATGTAGTTACACAGGGAGAATTAACCGTATCATCACATGGATATGGTTCTGATGGTGACACGTTATATTTAAGTGCTGATACTGGTGGTTTGATGACAAACGTTGAACCTACATTAGGCGTAAGTAAACCTGTTGGTTTTGTAATTGACACAAACACGATTCACGTATCACCGATGAGAGGATTTTCTGTTGGTGGTGTAGACGGAACATATGCTTTTCAAGAGTTTGAGTTTACCGGCGACGGAAGTTCTGTTAACTTTGATTTGCCAACTGATGTTGCTTATGCCGAATCCGTGATGGTTTTCGTAGGAGCTATTTTCCAATCAATTGAAGCTTATGATATAATAGGTGACGGAAACGGAAATCCAAGAAGATTGCAATTTACAGAAGCACCAGAAGATACCGTTAAAATAAAAGTTCGTTATTTAGGTGTAATAAAAGCTGTTAATCCAGTTACTCCTACTAATTCGACTGATTACAATTCTGGAGTTCCTGTTCCTTTAGCATTAACGTCTACTACAGAAACAAGTAATATACAAGATGATTCTAATTTTGTATTTAATCATGGTTTAGGAGTCATTCCGAAATCTGTAGAAATTAGATTAAAATGTCTTTCGGCTGAGCATGGTTATAGCGTAAATGATGAAGTGCCTATCCAAGGATTTAAGGCAGATACAGTTCAAGACCCTTTAGTAACGCCAATAATTACATCATCTACAATTAGTCTTAGATTTGATAAAGATGTTGCTGGAGCATTTTATGTTCTAGATGCATCTTATGTTCATCAAACCATTGATCTCTCCAAATGGGGAGCCGTTGTTTACGCTAATGAAGAAATGGGAGGAACAAACGGAGTAATATCTGCGGTTAATACTCCTGCTACTGAGTTTGAATCAAGTGCAATTCAAATCACTACAACTAACACTCATTTGACTGATGCATCACGAAATCCTTTATTTATATTACCTCATGGGTTAGGGCAAAAACCGAAATCATTCAGAACAGTATTTCTCTGTTTAGAGTCCGACAGTACTTATGATGTAGGAGATGAAATCGATATTGCTGGCGGTCTTATTAATAATGGATCTGGTAATGATACTACTCACATGAGTTCAGTAGATGCTACAAATTGTAGGTGGGTAGTTGCTCCTGGATATGCATTATCAATTTTAAAGAAAGATGGGACAGGATTCAATACTACTCCGGACTTATCTAAATGGGGCATCAAATTCTATGCTAATTCTGAACTAGGTGGTTATAAAGGTGATCGTGGTCCTGCTGGGACAGGTAAGATTGCTCAAGTTAAGCACGTTGAAATAACTAATTCGTATAATATTACTGGAGCAATTCCAGATAGAACTTCAGTACCTCTTAATTCTGAAATGACTCTAA